>Ga0123341_1004167_pt1 | contig 12625 bp, 12 predicted proteins | sample Turbeapinknodule_FD_89959 | JGI IMG/M metagenome (GOLD analysis project Ga0123341, IMG submission 89959) | Root nodule microbial communities of legume samples collected from Mexico - Turtle bean Mexico pink nodule | ecosystem: Host-associated > Plants > Roots > Nodule | place: Mexico: Nepantla... | reverse complement strand
CTTGGAACAACTCTGACATCCTTCAAAGTCCAGAAACCAACTGGTGTCTTCAACACTATGTCACCCATGCCCGTAACATCAAGAGTTCTGTTGTTCGCTAGTCTTACCTTTCCAAAGTCTCCATTAACTAGATTCTGCAATGCTTCAGAATCCATGACCCAGGAATCTACACTACTATCCGCGCAACAGACTAAAAGGTCCTCGTCCGCGAAATCTTCTACAATGTTGACTTATTTATCATTTGGGCATTGATTCCTGAAATGCCCCACTTCCTTCCAGCCCACTCACTAAACATGGTGTCTAGTCAGCCCAACCCAATTGATCCTGGCTTCATACCCAACCCTTAGATGGCAAAGCTTCAAGATTATGTTCTCGGTGTTCACGAAGAGGAATTTAATCAGGTCATCCGACAAACGTCCTTCTTTTATAGTATTCTTGTCTACAAAGGCAAGTTTGATGTTTCAAAGGATGTCTATAAGGGTGAGCTCATACCTATTGACAATGTCCCCAGGCTGATACAAACCAACTCAATAAACAAATGACTAAGGACACCACAGACTCTTCACAACTAGGTCAGTCATCTCAACATGCAAGACAAGGCCCCACCAAATCTCAAAAGAGCCTCAGTAGAGGGAAAATTGGACATGAACTAGAATATCGGCAGTTCTTCCTTCTAGTCTTCTTACAAGACAAGTTAAGTAAATAAATTGGGCTCATTTTGAGCTTCAATTAGAAAAATAAGCTAGAAGAAGGTGTAATTAGTAAATTGGACTTGTGCCAAAGCTCACCTTAACCTAGTTTCTAAAAACTCACCTATGTGCTCACCTTTGACTTAGATTCTAGAAGACTCCCTTATATGTTAGAATATATGGCCTTTAAACAATAGGGGGTGAATTGTTTGAAAGAGATTTAGAATTACTTTTGAAGGTTTAATGAAACTCAGTGAAGAAATCCAGAAAAGGAACCAAGTTAGCCAAGAATACAAATTGTTTTAAGATGAATCACAGAAAAACAACCGGTTGTTTCTTCGATTCAATCGGTTGTTTATACCAGAGAATTTAAAACAACTTAAAAACATCATCTTAAAGAGATCAGAGCAAGAGAAATGTGCACAGACAGTTTATACTGGTTCGCTCTTAATCCAAGAGCTACATCCAGTCCCCAGAAACTTCTAGGTTTCTACTATGCAACCAAAACAGATTACAACACAAACCACCAAAAGAGTGACCTTGAACCCTTCAAGAAACACACTCCTTTTGGCACAACAATCCACAGAAATCGGAACACCCTCTAATTCTGCACTTACACTCAATTACAGAAATACAGTAATCAAGAAAGAAGATAATAGAATACACCTGGGTATTACAAAGATTAAAGATCAGAAGTACACCCCAATCCAAAGCTTGAAGTGAATCTTGAAAACATGAAATTCAAATTGCACTATGATTTCTCAAAACTATTTTTTTAACCTTCCAGGAGCGTATAACAAACTTTTTATACTCCAAAGAATGATCAAAAACATTTAAAGCAATAACACATTCAGTTAGAAATCATTTAAGAGAGATTCACAAATCAAAACAGGATTTTGTTAGGATTTTCAAATAAACAATCGGTTGAAAACACGAAACAACTGATTGATTTAGTTTGATAGTTAAGTCAACCAAGTCAAACAACTTTCAACCTTTTTCAAAACCTTCTAAAAACAAAACAAACCAGATGATTCGATAAAACAACAGGTTGTTTTTCACTTAGTTGAAAAACATTCCATTTTAAAAAGGTTTTCAAATCAAATCAGTTCTGGATTCAAACAAGGAGTGGATTACACTTTAATCTACCCAGATCCCACCCATACACAGCAGCAACACTAGTCTTTCATCAAACACCTTGGATTTGGATTCTTCAAAGCTCTTGATCATTCTTGATCAACACTATGTGCTCACATTTGACCTAGTTTCTAAAAGTTTGTAGTCATTTACACCCCTACCCTTCATCTCTTCCTCTCCAAGGCACTCATATCTATAAATAGGGTTCCTCCCCTCTTGTAAAAGACATATTGAATTTTGAAATAGAAAATAAACTTTGTTGGAGTGTTTAGTCATACTTGAGTCCTCTCCTTTGTGGGTCTTATCTTGAGTGTTTGTGCACTTCAAGTGGCAGCTCTTCATCACTCATCTTGGAGTAATCCATCTACCAAGTGGCATGATTCCTTGCCCTTTCTCCATAAACTCTTTTCATCCCTTCATCTTTTCTCTTTTGTTTTCTTCTTATTGCACCATCTTTCATTCCTTTTTTATATTCTTATGTTATTCTTTTAATTCCGGTCTTCATCGTGTTATCTTCATCTTGTGTTCATTTATTTCCACAAGTTATCATCATCATCTTCACTATAGTTGTGTTTTTCTCTTTGCCCTCTAGAAGTGAACTTCCACACTTAAGCACTTGGTTAAGTTCGTGTCCAGTGGAAATCTTCTTTAGGTTTCTCACCATAATTATTTAATCTCAAAAGGCTTAAACAAAAGTGAAACCTCTAATCATCATCATCTTCACCATAGTTGTGTTTTTCTCTTTGCCTTCTAGAAGTGAACATTCAGACTTACTTAGCCACTTGGTTAAGTTCGTTTCCAGTGGGAATCTTCTTTGGGTTTCTCACCATGATTGTTAATCTCAAAAAGCTTAAACAAAAGTGAAACCTATAAGATGTATCAATCTAAAATCAACTCACATCACAAGTCGACGATGTTGAGGATGTTGTCGGGCAATAGGAGCATGACGGCGACTACTTCCTCCCTTTCTGCTTTTTGTTTGACTCATTGGCTCCGACCATACTATTGATTTTGTATAATATTTTGTAAGTACCAGTCGAGACATATTGCTCGATTTTTGTCAATTAGAACTTTCTTCATTCCTTTTTTATTGTGATTTCTTTTCTTTTTTACCAAGGTGTGTTTCGCTTACACTTGATATTGTTACTATTTTAGCTCGACACAATTGATTTTAAATTGATAACACTTTATTGGGCTTTCATGTTTAACTTATGTATTTCAATTTGTCACTTGATTCGGTAGCTCTATGCTTGCCAAGTTTATTGCAGCTTTTGGGGCACGTTTGATATTTTCATGTTTGTTTACACAGGTCGATAGCATCTCGGTTGATGCTTTGGGTGTTGGTTCACGCTGACGAATAACATCTTAGTTGATGCTTTGCGTGTTCATTCATATGAACCGAGAGCATCTCGGTTGATGCTTTGCGTGTTGGTTCACATGGATCGAGAACATCTCACCCGAGAACCCCGAAGATGAGCTAGTGTCAAAAGAGAATGAAGACATAATTTACCAAGATTAAAAATCACTCGAGATCTCCAACCGACACTATATCAGACAAAACTAAAGCAAAAGATAACGATAGAAGTGACCCATAAGACCCACTATTTATAGCCATGTAGGGGTGGGAGGCAAACCAATTATCGTAACCCCCTAACCGTCAGAGCGATTCAACTTCATTGCCACGATGAAACAACCTTTCATGTCCTTGACACACAATGGCCACATTTAGAACCGTCTAGACTCTTCAAAGCCTTTTACCTTCGAGAGGCTTGGGGTCAGTGTACTATATGGTCCCGACATTAACTCAACAAAGAAAATAAATTTTTCTTTCAAGACTCATCGCAATCGAACTCGAGTCTGGGAACCAATGTACTACTCGATAACCGAGTGTGCAACTAGGTCGCCGAGACAATTTCATCATAATATGATTTTGACATGAACATCGGTTGCCAACCTAGGCGATACTATCTCGGCTTGACAATCAGATATTACCAACTAAACAATCACCTTTAACACATGATTAATAATAATGCTAATCTTAAATAGTCTTGAAACCTTAATTAACAAACAATTGGGCTCATAAAATATAATACTAACTTGAGCATCAAAGTACTCTTACATGTACCTACCCCATTTGAACCGAGATTGAGTGAGAAAGGGGACTGAACATAATAGACATTAACATAAAAAAAATTATAATTTCACGAAGCAAATAAAAGGAGTAAATTGTTCTATAAGATAGTACTCAACCTTTGTAACAACAATTATTACTAAAATAAAGAGTAAATCGCAATAAATTTCAATGAGACCAAATTTGTCCAATTAAAATATAATTAGTTATTTCTTCAATTTCATATGATTATATTTATTATACTAGTAAATATTTAAAATTAATATTTATATGTGTACATATTTTTTAAAATACTAAATGTGAATAAAAAAATATAATTTAAAATAAATACGTAATAATTCAAAATAATCAAATAAAACAAAAACAGAATTTGTATGAATACATCGTGCCTTTTGAGAAGAAAGGCTTTAACAAAAGAAAAAAAATGGAGATTTTCATTAAAAATAAAATGGAGTCATATACTTTTAGGGAGTTAATCATTGGTTTGATTTTAAAAATCACAAATGGCTTCTATCCTTTCATGTGACTTGGTCTTGTTAAAATCGAAAGTGTAATAAATTATTACCTGTCTCTTTTCTTTTTTGTTTCCGTCATTTCTGGATTCCTTTTAACACTTCAAACTTCTGAACTAAACTTTCGTTTCTGCAAATTTCTCACCACCACCGAGGTAAAATGTCTCCCCCTTCCCCCCTCTGTTGCTGCATTTGCTTCCATTTCTTTTCCACAACCTCGTTTTATTTTTTCTTTTGGGTTCTTATCATTCTTCCATCTGATACTTCTTTCAAAGTACAGTTTTGAAGGAAATGAAAATTCATATTTTTACATAGAAAATGGAAAAAATTATGTTGGAAATAGAGCTAAATTGGATATCAAATTAATGCATGGATACTCTTCTATATCATATTTCTGAAATGTGGTCTGTTAGGTGGAACATAATAGTTTACTCTTTCAGAATCGTTATGTATTGAATTTGTGATCTATTTCAATATATTGAAAGTTATTAACCATTGAGTTTCTAATCTTTTGTTCAGATGTTGAATTGTTACGTTATTGCTTTCATTTTGGTGTTTTCACCATTTATTGCAATATCAAATGCAAGTGCTGGTGATGCTGATCCACGATACAGGTGCATACATAACTCTAATCTTTCTTCAAATCTTCTTTTGTGAAAACATGTAAATTGTTGTTTCAATTTCGAACACATCTTACACAAAATTAAATTATGGGGTTTTTTTCATGTTCTTGTTTTTCTCTGGACATTAGGAATTGTGTAGAACAATGTGAGGAAAGTGGATGCATTGGGAAAAGATGTTTTCCAAACTGTAAAATTTCTGCAGATGAAGTACCTGTTGTTGGTCCTCCATGGGGCATGGTAGAGCCACTTTATGCACGATGGAAAAAGGGGCATTGCAAAAGTAACTGTCAATACTATTGCATGCTAAATAGAGAGAAAGAAAGGGAGTTACTGAATAAAGATCCAGAAAAATACCATGGTAAATGGCCCTTTAAGCGTATATATGGAATACAGGTTTGTTACTAGATAACCAATTCATTCTATACTTCATTTCAATTTTAACATATTTGTACTGTTATCTAATCAAAATTGAAATTTTACTTCTGGTTTTTTTAATGATTGTTTGATGCAAATTTACTACTGAATTATCAGAAGAAGAAAAATCTAATTATGATTAGACAATAATACAAGCAATACCTATTAAACTACATACAACTTTTGTCCTTTGAATTGATGTCCAAAGATATCAAGTTTTTTGTTTAGAGATCTAACATGTCATCCCTTTCTCAGGATCCTGCTTCCATGGTTTTTTCTTCCCTCAATCTTGTAATGCATTTCCATGGTTGGATGTCCTTTTTCACTCTTATATACAATAAACTTCCTCTGAAGGCACGCAAGAGGCCCTACTATGAATATGCTAGTTTGTGGCATATTTATGGGCTCTTGTCCTTGAATTCCTGGTTTTGGAGTGCAATTTTTCATAGTAGGTAAGTCACTTAAGCAGATAGTTTTGATATTTTAATGTTACCAAGGAAACTGCTATTCTAACTTATACTTGGATTCAGTATAGCGAATGCAAATGGTATTCGAACTTACACATGTTGATGCTTTTATTGTTCTTTAAAGGCTATATTTCCTTCCTTAAAAAAATGACTATATTTCCTAAAATCCCACCAAACTAGTTGAAAGAAAAATAAACAACCTATCTTATTATCTGTTTAATTTAGTAACATGTTTCGTTCTCACTATGAAATGCAGATATTGTGAGTTAATAGAGAAGCTAGACTACTTTTCTGCAGTTGCTCTCCTTGGATATTCCTTGATTTTGGCCATATTAAGAAGCTTCAATGTAAAAGATGAAGCTACTAGAGTTATGATTCCTGCTCCATTGATATCTTTTGTGGCCACTCATATAATGTACCTCAACTTCTTTAAACTAGACCATGGTAAGTATCTTCAAGTAATCTTTATACTAATAATTATTCCTGAGGACAAGAATTACATGAAAGCTCCATGTGTACTTTGTTTTCCTTTCAGAAATATGTTATTAATTATCTATTCCATCCAAATGTGTGGCTGTAAAGATAGAAATTTTAGTGTGTTTTCCTTCACTATTCTTTTTTTTTTTCCTTATTCATACCATTTTTTCCCACTTTCTTATGATTTTTATGGAATTTTTTAAAACTTTGCAGAATGGAACTTAAAAGTTTGTCTATCAATGACTGTAGCACAACTTGCAACATGGGCAATTTGGGGTGGTTTTAGTCACCATCCCTCTCGATGGAAGATTAGATTTGTTGTTCTTATTAGTGGCCTTGCAATGTGCCTACAGATATATGATTTCCCTCCATATGAAGGACTTCTGGATGCACAAGCTCTTAGGCATGCCATTACTGTTCCTCTTACCTACCTTTGGTGGAGTTTCATTAGGGATGATGCTACATTTCTAACCTCTGAACGTTTAAAGAATTCCAAGAAATCTAAGTAGCTTTTGTTTATTTCAAAGTTCTTATTTTTCTACTTGTTTATTTGACAAATCTAGATGCCCATTGCCCAGTTTTGTATTCATAGTTGGGAAAATGATGAATTTTACCTTATACAATGTCTTGTTTAACAGGCCAAAATATTATTTCAATATTTCCCTTCATATTCTCCTATTTCTCTTCTCCTCATCTTAACTAAAGTATATAAAGCCTAATTTTTATTGACCAATCTTGTATATCATTTGGTAAATGGCCTAAATCATCTCAAAAGTGTATAAAAACCAAGCAGTTTCAAAAAGAAATTCATGCAAGTTTTGGAACATCTGTAAACCTAAGTGATTTACAAAAGAAAGAAAACAAGTTCAAATCTCACATAGGTTAATTCTATTAAATTTGATCTAAAGTTTAATTTTCATCAAAAACTACCTAAACTTTTTGTTAAAATATTTCAGCCAGTTTTAAGACTTTAAAATAGGACTCATGAAAGCAAAATTACTCACATAAATGAAAACAGGGTTAAAAAAAATTCCAGTAAATAATGACCCTTTGATGCAAACAAAATTCTGAAAACAACAAAGATTTCAAAGAACAACATATCTAAAATAAAAACAAAGAAAAATCTAACTATAAAGAAATTTTATGTAAAAAAACATGTTAAACTAACAAAAATGACCCACTAGACTGACATCGTCATATCTATAAATCTAGATGGTTTAGGGTTTAAGATTTAAGGTTAACAAAACTTTAAAAAAAAAATCATTTACAATGCAAAAACATCAAAGAAAAACTTAACATGTAAAAATGTAACTTTTTTAACAAAAACAGCTAAAACAACTTATTTTACAAAAATAAAAATGGATCGTATACTATAGAAAAAAATATCAAAATATTAAAAACAAAATAGATCAAACAAAAACAAAATAGATCCAACAAAAACAAAATATTAACAGTATAAAGAAATTGAAATCAAAGTAAAACTTTCCTCACACACTTGAATCAGACATTGTCCTCAATGTGGCAAGGAGTAAAAAGAAAAGAATGAGAATAGAAAAGAGAATGTTCAAGATTTAAGAAATTTCTTTGATTTTTCTGTAGTGCATTCTTGATGTGAGTTGAATTTAGATTGTTCCATTTTATGGGTGACACTTTACTTATGATTGAGACTTTAACAAGTATATGGTGAGACCTAAGGAAGATCCCCACTGGACACGAACTTAACCAAGTGGTTAAGTAAGTATGAAGGTTCACTTCCAAAGGCAAAGAGGAAAATCACATAATAAGGTGAACATGATGTATGGTGCGGAATGTAAAGACATGAAAGGAAACACAAGATATGGAAGGAAACCGAAATGGAAAAGAAGCAAACAAGAATACCAACACAAAGATAAAAGTGTAATGGAAAATGAAGGAAAATGATGGAAGCTGTCAAACTCACTCAAGATAAGACCTATTGCTAGAGCAAACAATCCTCACATAATTTGTGCAGAGTTTTCCTTCTTTCTTAAAATTCAACTTGAAAATACATGGAGTAAGGCACCCTATTTATAGGATATGGTGCCTTAGTAAACAAGAAGCAAGGGTAGGATGGGAAACACTAAAAAACGGGCAGTCTTAGGGTTTGACTAAGTCAAAACTGCACCCTAGGCTTGTCTTACTAGAAACTAGGTCAAATTTTCTTCCTAAAGTGCTAACCACAAGCTAAAATGATAACTACACCCTCTATTATGTTATAGTCACCTATTCTAGCCTATCTTGCTATTTTGGACCCCCGGAGTGAGCCCAATTTATTTACATAACTTTTCTCTTGAGGAAAAGACCAGAAGGAAGAACTTTTGATATTCTGGTTTATAACTTATTCTTCTTCTATTGATGCTTTCTCGAGGTTTGGTGGGGCCCGACTTTGTATTTTGAGATGACTCACATTTTTGTGAAGTGCTTGATGTGTCCTTAGTCATCTACTGGTTGCTTTGGTTTGTATCAATACTACTTCTGGATTTCTAGATTTGTCAAAGTTAGCTTTGTTTGTTCTACAATTTGTATAGGCCTCCCTTCCTTAAAAATTTTCAACTTATGACCATTTACTTTGAAGGTCCTTTTTGTGTTTTGATCTTTACTCTACTGCTCCATGTGGGAAAATTTGTGTAACCAAAAAAGGTCCTTTCCATTTTGATATGAGTTTTTTAGCTTTGAGTTTCATCCTTGAATTGTATAATAATACTTTCTATCACACGCTAAATTCCTTTCTCAGAATCTTTCTCTCATGATTTTTAACCTTCTCTTTGTATATGCGAGAGTTTTCATATGCTTCTATTCTGATCTCATGAAGCTCTTGCAATTGTCTCTGTTTTTCAACTTCATCTATGCTCAAATTGCAATTCTTGACAACTTAGTAAGCCTTGTGTTCTATTTCAACAGGTAAATGACATGGCTTACCAAAAACTACTTTGAAATGTGACATTCATAAAGGTATTATGTATGTAGTATGTTGTGCCCATAATGCCTCTTCCAGATAGTAACTCTAGTTTTTCTTGTTCGACAGTATCAACTCCTGAAGCAAATATTTAACTTCTCTATTAAAAACTTTTGCTTGCCCATTTGTATGTGGGTGATATGGTGTAGAGACCTTGTGTTTGACTCCATATTTCTAAAATAAAGTTGTCACACTATTGTTGCAGAAATTACTTCCTTGATTACTTATCACAGCCTTTGGCACATAAAATGTTAGTTCTAAGAAAATCTAACAAAGTTTTAGATTCATTGTTCTTTGTAGTCTTTCCCTCGGCCCACCTAAACATATAATCAACAAAAAGTGGTATATACAAAAATCCGATTGAATTGGGAAAAGATCCCATAAAATCAATTCCCCATACATAAAAATTTCATAGAAAATCAGGGGTTGCATAGGCATTTCATTTCTTTTAGTTATGTTCCCTCCAACCTTTTGACATATTTCACCATTAAAGACAAAATTATATGCACCTTTAAAATTTGTTGGCCAGAAAAAACCATCATCTAAGACCTTTGTAGTTGTTCTCTTTGGTCCAAGATGGCCTCCCACTAATTTATCATGACAACAGTAAAGCATTTTATCAATTTTTTTTTCAAACACACATCATCTAACAACTTGATCACTACAAAACCTCCATAAGTATGGATCATCCCAAACATAATATTTTGCATCAGATTTCAGTTTATCTATTTGGGCTTTAGAAAAATAAGGATGTATAATAGTATAAACTAAGTAATTCACAAGATCAGCAAACCATGGTACATCATCTAATGCACTAACAATATATAAATATTCATTAGGAAAATTGTTCAGCAATCGGGACAATGTCTATTTTACCTTTTCGGTGGCTTAGGTGATCAAAAACTTGATTGAATAGGTCCCATTTTTCCTTGATTTCAATGTCAAAATATTGTAACAACAACATCCATCTTAGTATATTGGGTTTTGTATCAGATTTTCTTAATAAAAACTTCAAATCTGAATTGCTAGTAAAAACAATAATCTTAAGCCCAATAAGTATGAACGAAATTTGTCTAAAGCAAAAACAATGGCTAGCAGCTCATTTTTAGTAGTTATGTAATAACACAAGGGAATTTATTTACTCTTTGTGAAAGCACAATACCCAATGCATAATCAAAAGCATCACACATTAATTCCAAATGGTAATTTCCAGTTAGGAGGTTGCACTACTAGTGTAGTCATCAATTTGTTGTTTAGCTCCTCAAATGCCTATTTACAATTTTCATTGAATATAAATATTGTGTCCTTTTGCTGAAATTTTGGACAGAGGCAAGACTATGCAGCTAAAGTTTTGTACAAATCTTCTATAAAAACATGCATGTCCAAGGAACGAATGGATTTCTCTTACAGATGGAGGTTAAGGCAAAGAGGTAATAACATCAATTTTTGACTTATGAACTTGAATTCCTTTGGAAAAAACCAAGTGACCTAGAATTGTGCCTTCCTTGACCATAAAATGACAATTTTCAAATTTAGAACAAGATTAGTTGTTTCAATGCATTTTTTCAAACTTTTTATAGGTTATTCAGACAATCAACAAATGAAGAACCATAAATAGTAAAATTATCCATAAAAAAATCCATGCAATTTTCAATTAATTTAGAAAAAATGCTTAACATACACCTTTGAAATGTAGCAAGTGCATTGAATAGACTAAACGACATCATTGTGTAGGCAAAAATGCCAAAAGAATAGGTGAATGTGGTTTTGTGTTGGTCTTCATGTGCTATATGGATTTGCTTGTATTTAGAAAAACCATCAAGGAAACTATAAAAAGATTTACCAGCTAACCTCTCCATAACACTACAAGAAAAATTGGTATTACATACAATTGGAATATGTATGTAATAGACAAAATCCATATGTAAAACATAGTTACATACAAATTACATACAGAAAAAAAAATCGTATGTAAAAATGTCACAAGTAATTGTTACATACAAATCTTAAAATCATATATAATTATATACGAATATATCTATATGTAGTTACATACGGTAATCCGTTTATGGATTTTTTCCGTATCTGACCATTACATATGGATATTTACATATAACAAAATCCAGTAATGGTCTTATGTAATTATACAGAGAAATTCATATGTAATGTCCAGTTTTATTTCCACAAATCAACTTTGGCAAAATGAACTCTTTTTTCATACCTGGGTATGTATTCAAAAACATGATAAAATATTTTTTAAACTATAAAAGATTATAATAAATAGCAATGAATGTGCAAAAAAGTTTGATCTAAGCTTATTGATGTGATAATGATATTACAAATATTCAAAATATCCAAATATAGTTCATTCAAACCAAAGAAAACATGTAATAAAAAATAAATCCAATGTCAGTCAAAGTTTCTTAACAAACTAATAATTATTATAATCATCAGTAGATGAATTGTGTTGTTGATTATGATTGTTGTTGTGTTATTATCTCTAATTGTGTTGTTGTTGAGTATTTGACTGTTGCAAAATATTCTAAGATTTGACTAGAAAGTACTTATCAACATCTGACTTAAATGATAATGTTTAACATATTTGAATGCTAGGAATAAATTTGAAATGTTAATTACTTTATAACATTTGTTCGTAATGATAAGGAGTTTGTATAAATATGCGAGAAATCGATATTTAGTTATATATATGATTTTTATGTGAGGAATCAATATGAATGATTTTTATATGCGCATCAATGTCAATCAAGATGGAATGTTATATGTTTAAAACTACAAACGAGTGAGAAGGATTAACCCCATTCCCAATTTTCTTAATTGAAATCTTTTACTCACTTACTTTGCTTTTATTTAATCTTCATGCAAACTATTGTCAATATCAAATCAAATTATTGTAGATATTCTTATACTTAGTGAATGCTAATATATATTAGAATTTTAAATAATTGTTCATTATGAGTTTGAAATTCGTCCTTAGAGATAAATTATTACTTCTGACTCAATACACTTGCCGTAAAAGAGTCATCAAGTTTTGATGCCTTGCTAGGAACAATTTTATTTAAAACTTGAAAGTATAATTTGTTAAGAATTGTGAATATTTTTAAAGTTTTTGTCTTTTTTATGTGAATATTTTTTAAAGTTTTTGTTTTGTTTAGATGTGAATATTTTTTAAAGTTTTTGTTTTTT
>Ga0123341_1004166_pt1 | contig 12626 bp, 11 predicted proteins | sample Turbeapinknodule_FD_89959 | JGI IMG/M metagenome (GOLD analysis project Ga0123341, IMG submission 89959) | Root nodule microbial communities of legume samples collected from Mexico - Turtle bean Mexico pink nodule | ecosystem: Host-associated > Plants > Roots > Nodule | place: Mexico: Nepantla... | reverse complement strand
GTTATTTAAAAAATAACCTATCTATTGTTATTTATATTTGTAATGCATGAACAAAAAAAATTAAGCTACAGATATTTAGGATCTGTTAACATTGGAAAATTGGGACACTGATTTGAATGTAAATTGTCTGATAATGGAGAAGACTAATCTACATACACAATTATTCAAAATAAGTAGTTGCATCAGATTTCAAAAGGTACAATGCAGCTGTTTTTGGTGTCTTATTATAAGATGATAGAATGAATATCTAGGAAATACAGTGTCCACTCAAAAATGGTTTGTACTTGTTGATGCATCCACAGCCACAAAAACCTTTGACAAGGTGACCCCACTAATCCATGTTGGTTTTATTGTTCTTGCAGAACCTGATCTGCAATGCAACATCAAACTCCTTATCTTCCTCACATGCTCTCAAATCTCATCCAGACACTTCTTTTTCTGTCCTCAACCACATTAAATAGTACTTCTAATGTTAATTATGTTCTTTTTTTGTTCTCATCTCTACAACTTGTCCTAATCTTTCTACACCATGGTTCTCATTTTTTTTGGCCTTACAAACTCCTGTCTGCTAAAGGGTTCTGAGTATTTCTTTTTGTGACAATTTTTTGGTATATTTTTTTCTGATAAAGAAGGACCAGTTTCATTGTTGCTCAAGAAGAAAAAAGAACTAACATGAAAATTCAGTGTGATGTGTGTGAGAGAGCTCCAGCAACAGTGATTTGTTGCGCAGATGAGGCAGCTCTGTGTGCCAAATGTGATGTTGAAGTTCATGCTGCAAACAAGCTTGCAAGCAAGCACCAAAGGCTTCTTCTTCAATGTCTATCAAACAAGCTTCCCAGATGTGACATTTGCCAAGTAAGAACATTAAATTTCTGTGTCTTCTAGTTTTATAATGTCATAAAGTCATCTCTCAATAATTTGATGAGCTAGTTTTATGTTGATCTTGTTCGTTGTTACCGATAGACATGCTAATAATGATGTTATACCTAGGCCCAATCGAACCTATTAAACATTGGACAAGTATTATTTTATTTCTGAAAGACATATTAACATTTGATTAGACTTTCTGGTGGTGTGTGCTGAGAATGTCACTTGCTATTTTCTATGTTGTTCTTATTAGATGTATTATGTAGACACTTGTTGACCAAAGAAAAATCAGAAGTAATTCTCTCTCTTTGGTTTAGATACAAATTGGACACTTGCGGAAACAATAAACAGATAATAGAAAATAGAACAAACTAGAATAATGACACAGAATTTTTTTAACAAGTTTCTTAATTTGAGAAGTAAAACTCATGGAAACTAGTCCAGAAAATGTCGTTCACTATGAAAGTAGGATTATACCAGAGAGGAAGAATTAGTTCTGATTTTTCTAATAGACACTGGGATCTTGAGCTAGGTTAACTGATGGGACCTGGTTTTGGTTATTTCAAAGTATAGTGTAAGACTTAATACCTTTGCTGAAATGGGAATACAGTTGTCTGATGGATCTGATGGATGTTGTAATTGTAAAAACTTTTTATGGTTGTTTTGTTGCTCATTTTTGTCTTCTTCTTTTAATCTCCACCAACAGGACAAGCCAGCATTCATATTTTGTGTTGAAGACAGAGCACTCTTCTGTCAGGACTGTGATGAACCAATTCATTCACCTGGAAGCCTTTCTGCAAACCACCAGCGCTTCCTAGCTACTGGTATCCGAGTGGCTTCAAGTTCGATATGCACCAAAGACAATGAAAATAGTCACTTGGAGCCTCCCAATAGGAATGCACAACAAGTTTCCACGAAAGTTCCTTCTCAGCAAGTGCCTAGCTTCACACCCTCTTGGCCTGTTGATGACTTTTTGGAATTAACAGGCTATGAATCACCTGAGAAAGTAAGAAGCAACTTTATTTCATAACAATTTAGTTGCATGTGTATATAATGAACTAACTCAACTAAGTAATTAGAGTGTTATAGTTGAAATAAATTAGTAGCATTTGGACATCTTTGAACTGCCATATAGAATAATAAAAGGGTTGTAGCCAATCATCATGGCACATGTGAACATTATAATCTGGTTTGATGTGGCTGGAAGATGTGAAAATTTCGATGCAAGTATCAGATAAGACACTTACTCATCTTTTTTGTTATGAAGAGTGATCAACACAGTTTGGTTTTCATAGATTCTTTTCTGATCAAGAGATTGATAAGGGCAAGAATTACATTGAAGAGTTTGTCTTGAATTAATGCTGCACAAAATTGTTTTCTTACTTATTTTGACACATGCCCACATAATCAAGCATTCAAATTTGTATGAAAAATAACCATATATTTATACAAAACTTTGTATTAAACTTGATTTCAGTTTTTTTTATCTTCCCTTATAATATTTGTAACTCTGGTTTTGTTACTGTGCTCAGAAGGAATCTCTACAATTTGGAGAGCTGGAATGGCTTACAGATGCAGGTATTTTTGGTGAACAATTTATTCAGGAAGCCTTGGCTGCAGCTGAAGTACCTCAGCTTCCAGTGACTCATAATAGCAGCAGTGTTGCCTCATACAGAACCTCCAAGTCCTACATGTCACAGAAAAAGCCTAGGATTGAAGTCCAAAATAATGATGATGATGATGATGAGTACTTCACTGTGCCTGATCTTGGCTAAGCACAGGATTCCATATAAGATGTTACATGCATGATTGGAAAGACTAATTATGGGGAAATAATTGTTTTTTTCTTTTGTAAAAGCTCTTTTAGTAAACTGTCGAGAAAGATTATTATTTTCTCAGAATAAACTATTCCAACCAGACATGTGTTCATATGCTGTATATTCAATTATTCATACTTCACTAAGGACAATAATTTTTGCAACTTACGTGGAGTTGATAAGTACTGTACTTTACGTGTTCTGTTGCTGGATAACATAGAATTTTGTCCTTAGTCATTGTGTATGCTTCTTGCATGATTCTCCCACGGCCACATCTTCCCAATTGATCCCACCAATTTGAGTTCGTTTTGTTTGTATGCAAGAAACAATGTTATTTTATTTTATTTATTATTACTAGTTAATCTAGTGTATAGGTAATTAGTAAATACTAATTTTTTGTTGAATGGGATTGAATAGGTAATTAGCAAAGATAGTAAAAATGGATTACTCATTCAAACTCAAGTTAGAATCAAAATCCCACATCTTAGCGTTCAGGATAGGTCTGATTGGTATTAATTAATACGTCTACTTTTATTTGGGAACTCAGTTTCAATTTTGGTTACTCTTCCTTCTTCATTCTTATATATTCATCTTATTAATTCATATAAAATTTATTATCTATTAACTACAAAAATTAAAAACAGTAAAGAATAATTTTCATAAAATTAATAAATGTAAAATACAATTAAGAAAACAAACAATTTTCAACAGCATCCTAGGATGGTTAAGATTGCAAATTCTCCCTCAATCTTCTTACATTTATCCTGGACCTCCATACTTTTTTTTAGTTCCTACAATACCTTCGTTGATGGTTACTTGTGGTGGTTGGTGATGAATGTTGGTGGTTAAGATAAATTTTGTGATGTTTTTACTAGTGGTGACTGTGTCGTTCACTAGAAAAACAAACCCAACGAGATGCAAAAATGAATACAAAATTAAAAAAATATTATCTACGCACTCGAACGTCGAATACAACGAATCTTTTGACCAACTCTCTCACACAAGTTCCTCATGGTGGAACTGCTCTATCAATCAAACTCTACAGCTAGAGAAAAATGAAAGTGTTGCAGCTGAAAAAAAATATATGATAGTGCAGGAAAGCAACTGATATTATACTTCATTTAGAATTATTTAAGTTTAAAGAAAAATAAAACCGACTTTTCACATTTAATATGGAGGTGCAAGTTATGTAGCACAGACACGAACACAGACATAGGGACACATATTTATATATTATATAATTATGAATTATATAAATTGACAATAAAGATTTATGTGCACTAAGTATGTTTCAGTTTTTTTTAGTAAAAAGATGTTTTTTATGGCTGATTCAAAATGATTTGTTTCTTATTTTTATAATCATAATAAAAATTTATACAATAAATTTGAGTTTTTAAAAAATTGTGTTGAGCCCGCGTTATAATTGTCAGAAAGCCAACAAATATTTTTTTTGAATAGAACACTTAATCGATAAGTGTCGTACGAGTGTAATACAAGTATTGTCTCCAATATGTGTGTTAAATAAGGACACGCCATTTAAAAGGAGTGTCCGAGCTTCATAAGTTGGAAGAGAGAAAAAAGTTACAAGGTGAAGGAAGAATTTACCTTAACCAGTATGGGAGCATCATGGGCCTGATATGGGCTAATGGGCATCATGGCTGGGCTGGCCCAAAATTTAACATTGATACAGCAACTGCAGGAAGCAGTGGGTGCTGTGCAATGCACTGCAGCCAACTGAACTGAACTGAAGTGATATACATCAGAAGCGTATCAGGAAAAAGGATATTGAATTGATAACAACAATCGAATGGAAGCTTCAGAATTGGACGAAGGGATGAAGGTGTTGGATTCGTGTTTAACCAATATCAATTGGCGCCTCAAACCTTCTTCCAAGCGTCGCTTGCAATTAGGTTTTCTTCTCACTTCTCTCTTTTCAATCTCCTTCTTTCTTTCATCGTTGATTCTGATTCCTTTCATGGCGTCGCTGCAGATATGCTTGCTCTGATCACAAGAATGCGACCGGTTGTAATGGTAGACTACGGCGGAATCATGCCTCAGCTCCAACACCACCTCTCTTCCCTCCTCCAACTCGCACAAACGGTGAATCCTCTTCTCTTATATTCTATTCTCGTTCTCTTATCTGTTGTTCGTTATCTCATCTTCAGTTCTAACTCCAGGAATCTCTGATTTTCGAGCATATTCGATTGGTGGTTATTCAAGACATGATATACTTAATACACCTAACCGAACTAACGCACTTTCTCAATTCAACCTTCAACTCTCACCAACCGTTGCTCTTTGTCGACCTTCAATCCGAAAACCCTAAGGTCTTCCTACTTCCGCCGATCTCTACCGTTTCTCATGCTTTCAGTTTCGTCAATCATTTTTGCGTGTCTTCAGATGGTGACAAAAATTGAGGAAAGCCAGTTAGCAATGCAGCTGGTGTCGATTCAGAGGTTGTTTTTGACGATATTCTCTCCTGAGAGAACCACTGACCCCTCGCCGTCGCAAGAGGTCAAATGTACCGATGAAACCAACGCCACTTGTCAGAGTCAGAGCTTACCCTCTCCTTCTACTACTGACTGCATTGATCTCAGTGACTGCATGGACAACACTGACATCACTGTCCCCACCTTGAATGGGTAATTCTGATTCCCTTTCAACCAATATATTTACATGTACATTTTCACCTCTCATTCATTTGAATATATTTTTCGCCCATATAAGGATTCGACTGACTCTGATTATAAGGATTATGCTAACCGGTCTCTGCCAATTTTCTGGTTTCGCATTTTGTTTTGCTATTTTCTTTATTGCTATCAGTGTGGTATAATTGCAAAATTGTGGTGGAGAAAGGATTGATTAGTCCTGTTCCCATTCTTCACGGAAGACTCTATTAAAATTAAATTCTTGTTCCGCGCAACTCTACTGATTATCCATCTATGTGCTCTGTCTTATAAATAGTGTTCCATGTACATTGTACAGTTTGTGGCATTATTAGCCTGGAATGTTATGCAGCTTGCATGTTGTAATATGTTAGAGCTTATACTTCTTCTTTTTCTGCTGAATGGGTAGTTCATTGTGTCAGATTCTTAGCCCTTCCACTTCCAACACTTAACAAATTTCAATTATCAGTTTTTTTTTTACTATGTCCTACCTGATTCTTTCAATTCAAGGAGTGGGATGATTCAAATTCAAATAAAATTGGTGTCTGTCTACAGTCTACACTGGTATATTTACCCTGAATGCCAATGAAACTAGAAAGTTAATATTGTCACCTGTTATGGATAACTGGAAACTAGAGTAGTATGTCACGGTAATACACTCACTAAAACTAGTTTGTATGAAGGCAATTTGCATTTTCACCAAATTCGGTCTATTTGAGAAACCAGTATGAACTTATGCTGTCTCAACAGTGGTTGATAGAATGGCATAGCTATTTTCATCTTATTCCATATATGTGATGGGAGTATCTCATTTTATTGTATTTACTTGCTTCAGATGGCTTCTAGGATATCCAGTGGTCTATCTGTTTGGCAAGGAGCATATTGCAGATGCCATTTATAATCTTTCGAATAAGTATCTTCATATTTTTCAAGTGTTTGTCTGCAGGTTTGTTTTCCTAGGCATTTGTTCATGCCTTAGATTATGAAACTTCCATTACATACTTGATGTAGAAACTGTTAAATTCTCCAGTATATCTTTGTTTTGGTATTTTTATCCATAAAATTGGGAGTATGATAAAGATTAAATAAGACCAAGATTTAATGTGATATTTGCTCGTCTGTTATCATTTACTTACCAAATATGTTGGATTAACTATTAAAATACTTCGTTTTGAGATGTTGCAGGAATAGTGCTCTCAAGAAAGGGACCCAAGCTGAAGAGCTGTTAAGGTAATTACTGCATTTGGATTTGTGAATATCATTTAGTAAATTAGAAGCTTTGGCAATCGATCTAGAGGTATTGCTTTAGTGACAAACTGAACTCCATATGGGTAGATTTAGTTGTATTGTATAGATTTGAAACCCACTGAAAGCATATTGTGACCTGGGCCAAGCTAAGACCCAAGCTGGAATTTGTCCCACATTCAAAAGGTGTGGGGAGGAGACCTGACTTTACCAAAAAAAATAACAATGATCTAGGGCATTTGTGTTGGATGGCTCTTTTCTACTTTAAATTTTTGTAAACTTTGGTATACACAAAAGATGCTTTAGCTTGGAAGCAAAAGGTGGAAAAAGTGACCATTGTACCGAGTATTGCAATTCCCGTGATTTTTTTAAGATGAGTTTTTTATTTCATGTATGCGGCTGAGATAGAGAAAAATCGAATTTTTGCCAAATGATTTTAACAATAAAAAGGTGGCGATGCATATTGTACTTTACACCATGGCTACTGGCCTGAGATTTGAGAACTAATATACAGGAATTAGGTTGATACCTTGGGCTGATAATTGTCTTGCATCTCCCAACCCCCTAAAGAGCTTGTCACTGAAGAATGTGATAGTGTTATACAACATGCACACATTATTACTTTCCACTCTTAAATCACCTCTCAACTTCACGTTCTGGTCATAGCTCCCTCGCAAATATAATATTTTGTTTTATGTTGGACAAGTCTTGATCACCTTCATGGTCGCATTGTTGTCTTCTGTTAATGAATGGAATTTCGAGTCATACGAATGTTATATTAAGTCAATCGGGAGATATCCTAACATTTTAAGCACTTTGAAACAGTTTTTCAGTGCCTTATGATCTAAGCATGAGAGGGAGTAATGAACAATGGGCAGAAGCTTTTCTGGCTCACATACAGGCTAAGTGGGAAAGATGTGCAAATGCTTGGAAGTCGTTAAAGATGGAGGTTAGTGAATGTCATCCTCAAGCTATCGTCTTATAGATGTCTTCTCTACCTGCCAGAATAGAGTTGAAACCCACCAGGTACAGGGCGAGGTGTACTTAATAGAACTTATTTAAGTAATCAAACAAAAGGAAACATCAGAAAATATCTTCCTTGGAGAATAGATCATTCCCACATGGATTATATAATTCGGGCATATTTACAAGGAGTTTCGAACCAAATGAGCATGTTTTGTAAATCGTACAGGAAGCATTCATTTACTTCATTTACCAAAGTCCACTCTAAGAAATAAATTGATCTCCTCACGCACATGGAGTGATGATTATTTGTCACGACTATACTTGGCGCACTATAACACTACTTTATATCTAAAAAGTTGTAACACTTTCCCGTCGTGGACTTTAAATTCCTGGAAAATTAAAAGAATAAGTCATGTACCAAACAAATCCTAGGTGTAATGGTAAAACGAATTGGCTGGTTTAAATTCCTTTTTAAAAGATGAATGCATCCGTGGATGATTTTTGTCTGGGTTACTAATGCTTTTGAACTGCGTAAAGACGTGAACAATATAGCAAACTCGAACTGAACAAGGCAAGCGATTAAAGTAAATGGCGGTTTAAGTTGCAACTGTGGGCCGAGCTTATGATTCAATATTTGATTTCATTGCTAATTCTCAAAACTTGATAGAAAACGTTATTTGGCAAAACCTGAAAACCCATGATCTCGCCGTCAGTGCATAGGAGGAAAAACAAAAAGTACTAAAGAAAATCAAGAGGCATTTCCTCGTAAATTGATAGCAAGCAAATCCGACAGAAACATTGGGGGGAGAAAACGAAATGATTGAGTATTTTGTCCAAAGATTCTATGCCCCTTTGATGATTTTGAGTGCATCCTCCTCTTTGGGAAGGGCGGGAATTGCTCCCTTTTGGGTAGTTGTAATTGCTCCACATGCGTTAGCAAACTTTAGTACGTCTCTTAACCTTGGTTCATCCTGCAATCAGTAAGTGAGAAATTGATCAATTACATCTATCACTTTAAATTAGTATCAAGTTATTTAAGGGATGCTCACTTCAAGGATAGACTGATCATCGACAATCTTGGACAACAGAGCACCAACAAAGGAATCACCGGCACCAGTTGTATCAACTGTGTTCACATGAAAAGCATCTACTGATCCTTTGAAACTCTGGTTTACGCAAAAATTAACAACTCATTAGTGTTTCACAACAGAAGACATTCAAGAGACAGCACAATTATTGTAAATTGAGACCCGCTTACACCTGCAGACATTAGATACCTGCCTGAACAAATTCTTCAGTTTTAAGGTAAAAACAATGAAAAAACTGAACGCACACAGTTCAATCTTAGTTTGTAGGTGAGAAATGGCTCATGACAAATAACAAGCCCTTTTGATGTGCTCTCTATTGCAGGATATTCAAATTTTAATCATTCCCAAAAGTGGGCTGGAAATTGCAGAGCTACCCTTAATGACGTAACAAGTGAGAATAAAGCAAGCACAGAGAGGTTGATATATTTTGATAAAAAGGAGGGAAAGAATGATGAGAAGCAGAAAAACACGTGGTGGCCCCGCCCCAGCCTGAAAGCAACTTGTTTACAACCCTATCTTACTTGCAAAGCATTCAGAATGACCATGACACATCACAGCAAACCCAACAAACATCTACGGATCTACCATACTGTGACAGCATTAAAGCATCCAAGATTCAACACAAAGGTAAAAGACACAAAAGGAACAGGTAATTCAAGTGAAGTTATTTTTTACCTTGGTGTAGTATCTGGAACCCTGTTCTCCAAGAGTGACAAGGAGCAACTTCAAATTGGGGTGCCACAATGACAAAGCAGAAGCATCATCAATCTTGTCACTTCCTGTGAGGAACTCAAGCTCCACATCACTGACCTTGATCAAATCAGCCTTCTCCCATATGCTGAGTATTTGCTTACGAGCTTCATCGGCCGAGGGCCACAAGGGGAGACGGAGGTTGGGGTCATAGGAGAGCAGGCAGCCAGCTTCTCTGGCAACTTCCATTGCCTTCAAGTGTGCTGATCTGCATGGCTCCACGATCAAACTAATTGATCCGTAATGGAAAACTTTAGCCTGCCATGTCAAGTTTCGGTTAGACACCCACCTATCTCACTCTGCTATATGCTAAATCACTTTTACAATTATCAATAACCTACATCACTACATAATTGATTTCAATCTACCACGCATGATGCAGGCACTGAATCATACACTTTTTTTATTTGTTTTTTTGTAATTATAATCCTTACTCGCTGTCATAGATTGTAAACTATGGACCCACAGTCACAGCCCTCATTCACAAGCTAATGAATATATATATATTATAATTAAATCACCGTTGTTTTACCCTTTGGATTATTTCAAAAATATTATACTGACATCATTTTATATTTTCATAAAGAATGTTGCCGTCTACATTATATAAACAAGAAAATCATATGCAATCTCAAAAACTTTGCTTTTTTCATAATGATAGGAATCAGAAATTAAATGTGTATACACTTTTAACAGTTCCACCGATCATTGCTTACATTTCGGGATTCAATCAAACGCCAAATTCATTGTCCTAAACATTTTCCTTAAACAGTAAAATCCATACTATTAATTACTTAAATCAAAGAAAACAATCAGAAAAAGAAAAGAGAATAAATAAAGGCTTGAATCGCGTGGAGATGTTGGTCAAAGCCAACACAGCATGGGTCATGACAGCACGAAGACTAAAGAAACACAACAAAAAATGATCTTAGCAATAGTCAAACAGATAACAACACAAATCCCACACTCATCCTAGTGCGTGCACAACCACGAACGGCAAAGAAAATTCATACAAAAAAAAAATTAGAAAATTAAAAAAGAAAAAAAAAAACTTGAGTTGCGCAAGAGTACTTATTTGTTTTGTTTTGTTGGATCGAAAGGAAACAGATCCATAGATGGATCTAGCACGGGACTCACGTGCCGCCATAATCCACCAACCTCCACCCACCACCACCACCATTATGGGTGTTGTTCGGCGATATTTCCTATTAAAGAAAATGATCGATTTTCGAAAACTTTAACGTAACGAAAGGATGGTGACTCCTACTCGTGAATCCTAGATCTAGTGATGGACCCCACTGCACACAACCTGACGTGGCAACATCTCAAAACTCACGCCCACGTGTACTCCCATGCGCGTGACATTACGGTCTCTCTCCACAGGTCACGCATCTCAATCATGAACAGACGCATAAAACAAAAGACTTGGTTTTACGGGAAAAGGCGAAGAAAAAAATTGCCAGAAAGTAAACAGAGAGAGAGAGAGGGAAAAGTTGCATACAGATCTGATGAGTTCAAGGTTGAGTTCTTCGGGTTTGAGGAGCATGTCGGCGCTGGGGTTTCGGTAGAACATGAACTCACGCTCTCCGTCGGCGCGTAGGGTCACGAACGCCAGAGCGGTGCGGGCGCCCTGATCGAAGGTGATTCCATCGGCGCGGACTCCGTTCTCCTTCAGGATTCCGGCGAGCATGTGGCCGAACTCGTCGTCGCCGAGTTTGCCAACGAAGGCGGCCTTGCCGCCGAGTCTCGCGACGGCGATGGCGACATTAGCGGGGGCGCCGCCGGGGGCCTTCAGGAAACCAGGAGCCTCCGCCAGGGAGACGCCGGAGACGGTGGGAACGAAGTCGATGAGCATCTCGCCGAAACTGGCGATTAGGCCGGTGCCGGTGGCAGGGACGCCATTGTTGAATGCCATGGAAAGAGAGAGAATGTGTTTGGACTTTGAAACAGTGTTTGAGAGAAGACGAAGAGAAAGAGAGAGAATAAGACATTGGTTTTGGTGGCGATTATATAGAAGGAGTTCTGCATTGAAATTTTCCCTTTTTTATTATTATTATTATTTTTTTTTATTATTATTTATTATTATAGTAAGAGTTTAATAATGGTCATTGGGTTTCAACCAACTAATCTATTAAATATTGAAATTTTTAGAATAATCATAATTATTATCAAAATATTATTTATGATTTAATATATGTTTGTGATTCAACGTACCATTTTCAACCAACGTTCTCAGAGTGCGCTAATGGTTTCTGTTAAGATAGTGGTTTAAAATTCTAATTATGATAATAAATATGATAATATATCATTTTGAATAAGAATCGAATTATTTTTTAACAAACTATGATATATAAAAAAACAATACAGCATACATTAAAAAAAGTGCGATGATTTTAATAAATGATATGTTGTTGTTTATATTTTGTTCGAAGAAAATTAAAGTGGAATTATTGTAAGATGGTGTGTAGTAGAGACACTGATGCGACACGGACACGAAAATATGTATAATATTTAAAATGTAGGATACGGGACACGGATCTATATATTATATAATTATGAATTATATAAATAAAAAATAAAAATTTATGTGTACAAGTATGTTTCAGATTATTTTTTTTAGTAGAAAAATATTTTTCGTGACTAGTTTCTTATTTTATAATCACAACAAAAATTTATACAATAAATTTGAGTTTTTAAAAAATTAATGTATTTTCCCTTTTTAAAATTGTGTTAGAATCGTACTAAAATTGTCAGAAATCCAATAAATATTTTTTAAATTAGACACTTTACGTTAAGTATTCTGCAAAATGTCATATGAGTGTCGGTGTTCGATATGAATATGCGATATCGACACGCTATTTAAAAGAAGTGTTTGAAATTTATAAATGTAGTCTTAGGAATTAATTAATGGAGCAAGTTGTTGAATTTTGGTGAGAAGTGATTGGTTTGTGTTGTGGCGTGAATGTTGATGGATTTGGAGTCTACCCTCCTTTTAAATTCAAACTTCCTTTTCTCACACTTACCCCAATTCTAATATAATTAAATTACTAATACTTTTAGCTGCCACATCAAATTAACAATTACAACATGTATAAAGATTCAATTATTTCATATTTAATGTGTCAAAACATATATGTTAAAAGTCTCATATAGTGAGTGGGACTCATAAACATTTTAAATATATCTTAATTCTTTTATTAATTCTGATAATTTATTTTAAATATATG
>Ga0123341_1004164_pt1 | contig 12626 bp, 6 predicted proteins | sample Turbeapinknodule_FD_89959 | JGI IMG/M metagenome (GOLD analysis project Ga0123341, IMG submission 89959) | Root nodule microbial communities of legume samples collected from Mexico - Turtle bean Mexico pink nodule | ecosystem: Host-associated > Plants > Roots > Nodule | place: Mexico: Nepantla... | reverse complement strand
ATTTTATAGACTAAAAAAATTATCGGTATCTAAAATAGTTTCTATTATTTATAAATTTTATAAACTAATTTTTAAATTGGTATTTAATTAACTACCAATGTTTTAGCTACCAACTAAAACATTGGTAGCTAATTAAATATGAATTTAAAAATTAATTTAGAAATTTTATTAATATTGAAGGAGGATATCATAATAATAATAATGATGATGATGATGATGACAGAGCCCCCAACCACATCCAACCACATAATAAGGAGGATGAAGACCTAGAGTTTGTTTATGGACTTATTTGCAAATATGGGTCTAATTGGACTTTTGTTTATTTTTTTAGGCACAATCAAGAGGACAATCCTAGGATGAAGGAATGTACAAAGAATATCCAATAAGACCTCCAACTCATAAAATCATAAACTAGAGTTTTGGTCAGAAGAACACAAGAAGACTGAGTTTCAATTGACTAGTCAACATTATTTTTGGGCCAAGTTTTAGCTTAAATAAATTGTATAAAATTATTTAGGATTTCATGGTCCATGTATTGGGCCTAGAAGAATAAAATAATTGGACCAAATATTTAGGCCAAGTAACATAGGTTTTTAGGCTTGTATTTGGGCTAATAGTATAATAGGTCTAATTAGGGTTAAAAGTGACTAGTTAGGGTAACAATTGGGCTTCTTTAAGTCCAATGTAAACCTAGAACGTCTAGGATATAATATAGGACGAAAATTACCCTTGCATGGAGCACATGGACGTCCACAAGACAGCCTAGGAGTGGAGAGGATTTAACATAGAAGGTGTGAGCTAAACATGGAAAGTATGACTCCGTACGACACCTTCTCATTGGAGATTTTTTGTTTTGAATTTTCAAATTTTAGCTCCAAAATGTTCAGCTCTCTCCCCCTATAAATTGAGGTGCTTGGCTCACGAAAAGATAGATCAAATATATGAGTGTTATGTTGTCAAATTGCAAGCCTAAACACTCTTTTGTCTAAACCTCTCTAGAATAGACATATTTCGTCTTATCTTTCACCTTTCCAAGTGATATGGTTGAACCAATCACTCTCCACACTCTTCGTGACAACTCCAAGGAATCCATTACTCCAATGGAGACCTCTTTGACACATTACTTCTAATAGCTTCTACCAACTCTGACCCAAATTTCAAAGAAAAAACTCATTCAGATGATGGAGATGCTATCAAATATAAACCCTAAATCCTAAACTAGAAAACTATCAAAAAGAAGAGTTGATATTTTCTATTTGCAATATATTATTTTAGAAGGTTCTAATAATTGTTTCTTTCTCTCTTACACTATCTCTCTATGTGGATGCACATCATCAATATATTGATTGGATTAGCAACTATTGATTTCTTTCTTATTGATTATAACATTGTAAACCTTTTTCAAAAGGAAGGAAATAATAGGAAGTTGGCAATCGCTTTAAGTTTTCAACCTTAAACTTTGTTGAAAAGGGGGGAAATGATATATCTTGATAAGGTATCAAATCTAATAAATTTATTAGATTTGAGTTGGATCACATCAAAAGAACAATGTATTTGTTTGTCATTCGTCAAGTGATATGTTTTAGATATTTAAAAATCTGTATAATAATGTGTTCATATTCTTTTTGTGTGGAGTTGAAAATTTATATTATATGCATATGAATTTGAGTGTCCTTTGGTTCTATAAATATATAAACTTCTTTGGTTTTCATGAAAAAGGAGAGTTAACAGTATTAGTACAACTAAAAACACAAAGAAAATAGTAACATTACCTACGTTATCCAATCGTGATCATGGAGCACGGAACCAACTTTTGTATAAATCCCAACCACAGAATGTGACTTGAATTTGTTTATAGTGAGGATGGACAACAAGACATCACCAAGTGAGATTCCATTGCTTTAATTTTTTGTGAGAAGAAGACGAAATTATTAAGAACGTTTCATTGGGTGGTGGTCGAGAAGAAGGACGTCACGGGGTTGCTACAAGTACACCATTAACGTGTGTTTTTTCTTTATTTTGTTTTGAAAAGACAAAGGAGTTGCTTTAATTTGTGCTATTTTGACTTCTTGTAGATTTTTTTTTTTATGTTCGTGCGAGTTATTACAATAATATATTATAATTTGTTTTGTGAGAATGTTGTTAGAAGTTGATTTTAAGTTTAATTTAATCTTATGAGATTGATATAAAGAAATTAATTTTTTAGGTATTAAGGATTGGACATCTTATACATAAGATTAAAGGTGGGTGAGACATTTTAAATGTGAGATTAAAGGTAATTGAGTGATCGAATAGTAATTTGTTAACTAGGAATATCATAAACTCAATAAATATTAGAGATTTATCTATAGAGATAAAGAACATTTCATATAAGTGATAACAAAATTTATATTATAAGTCGGTTTTGTAAGGTTGAGTTAAACTTTAAATTCACTTCTTATTATGATATTAGAATAATTTAAAGTCTATTTTATCGAGAGTTTATTGGACTTAGTAGGTCACTCACTATGAGACCACCCATAAATATATAGTTCACATACGACTTCGACGTGAGGGGTGTGTGTTGAAAATTCCAAATCGACTAGAGATAAAGGTATTTCATAATATATAAGTGGGTGCAAACTTCTTCTTTTAGCCGATTTTATAATGTTGAGTTAGACTTTTCTTTCTTAGTAGTTTGAGATAAACTATCATATCATTTTGGAAGTGAATTTTAAGATGAAGTTTTTTTTTATATAAAAAACTTTCATGTTAGACATCACTATGTTACTTGACATATGAGTTAGACTGACACCTCAAGTAACAACAATCATTTGTCATCACATGAAAAAAATATTATTAAAAAAAGGAAAAATAAAGAAAATACAAAAATATGGGAGGATTAGACCAAAACTCATATGTTAACAAAAACGATACATAGGTAAACTATACCTATTAATAAAGAATTCTAAGAAGCCTATTATACCAATGAAATGATTCTCTATGAATAAATTCTAAATTAGCCAACTTATCAGCACACATATAAGATGAAGTTTGAATACATATATTTTTTAATTTTTTTAACATATAATATTATATTCAATTGAACTAATAATTGTTTAAAACAGATTGAAGATTAATTTATAATTGACTTTGAATATATAATATTGGTTTGTGTGTGAAAAGTGTGGATCCAAATACTAGCAAGAACTGCAATGGAAAGTGTCTAGTATTAATAAATAATGTAACAAGGTATCATTTACTTTTACATATGTTTATTTAATTAAAAACTTAGAGTTTTAAGTGTCTGATTAAATGAAGAAATATTTATCTTCTCAATTTCTACACAACACAAACAAATTTTGTTTCGATCATTAGTAGATATTTAAATAATTGTCTAAATTTATATAAAATGTATTTTATCGGTACGTTATCTTCTTGTCGTCATTACCTTTTTATTTTATTATTTATTTATTTTTAACTTGTCTATTTATTAATAAAATATTTAATTATAACTCTTTCAATTTTAAAAATACAACAATATGGTATCAATATGGTATTTTTAAGATTTAATTAAGTCCCTTAATTTTTTTTTTAAAATACAACAAGGTGATCATTGATCATCTATTAAAATTTACCTAGTTAGTTTTGCAAAGTATCACTATTCATTAATCATAAGTGGAAATAACCTAAACCCTAAAACTGATACTATCTATTTATTATCGATTTTATATAAGTGGAAATAAATCTTAACTTACAAAGTCAATTTTATATGGTTGACTTAGACTTAAATTTTGTTTTCTTAATAATTATTAAGCATATCTTTTAAATTTTTAATTTTTTATCAACAAAAAATTATAGTAATATAAAGTATTTAGATGCTCCAACTTGTGTACACATATATATACAATAAACAAAGCAAAATAAATAAAAAAAGGCATCCTAAACCTCAAAAACTACTTTCAATATGAGCCTATCTTGCACAATTAAGCAAATCTCTAACACAAACTAAAACTTTGCAACAACAAGTGCATAGTAACAAAACCTATACAGTCTAAGGTCCCATCTTCTTATCATATTACCTAACTCCCAAACTTCCTTATAAGATTACCTAGCCATGTTGATCCTCCACATTTTAAGGCTATAGTTTAGATAGTACCAGAAATAAGGTTGGGACAATGTATTCAAATTTGGCATAACATCCAACAATCTAAACCAACCATGTATGGCACTGAACAAAAACTCTCCAATAAACTCTTTTATTTTGTCTTCCTTTAGTCTTCTTTTGATGTCATTATTCTTATAATTTAATCCTCATAAATATGTTGTCAAAAGCATTTCAAACCTTTAAAATCAAATTAGGCATATAGATATTTTAAGCATGTAGTTGGAGTAAAGAACCAACCAAAATATGTAAATTTGGCCTTTAGATATTTATTAGTGATCCAAGCCCAAGCCTTAATTTGTGCCAAGGTGGATACCTCCTCAACATCTATCTTACATTTCCTAAAGATGTTATTATTTGTGTGGATCTAACATATTCCATATTATGGCGATCCACATACATTTCCACCCATAGTTACCTTTACTACTTAATCATAGGAGTTTAAAATGAAAAAAAAAAATGGTTACTTGAAAGATTTGATATATCGTAGAAACTCCAGTCTACATCACCATTATGCTAGATATTTTCAACTAACTTATAGCTAAAAAATAGGTTGCTTACTGACTCTTCATCCCTACCACATAGAACACATATCTTGTTTTTCACTTCTATCCCTCTAACTAGTAGATTATCTCTCGTTGGTTCTTTATTCAATTACATTTTCCATACAAAATGTTGGGAAGATGGTAGAGCTTTGATTTTCTAAAAAAAAATGTACAATTTAGCACCTTTCCCTACTAATCCATTTTGTAATTTCTTGTATAAAAATTTCACGGTATATGTTAGTGTTCATATTTCTTCCAAAGTCAAACATCATCCCTCTCTCTATCTAGGACACATTGTTCTTAGCTCTGCATCAAAATAAACACATGTGATTTCTCCCACTCAAACCATTCTCGTCTCCATTTCATGTTCCATTCCTAAATATTTTTCTTTCTAGATGATAGTCTCCCCTAGAGTAATCTCTTTAAACAATGAATTTGCATATAACGTAGGGAAGTTAAAGAGTTTTATATCTTTTACCCATAACCCCCCTCTTCATTAGGCTTACAAATATTTTTTCCATTTAACCATGTTATTCTCTTATAAAAAATCCTTTGAATTTTTCTAATTTTTTTTCTTGACTCTAGAAGGCATTTTGAAGAGAGGTAAAAAGAAATATGTAGAGTTGAAAGGACATATTTTATTAGAGTAATTCTCCCCACAAAAGATATACTTTTTGCCTTCCATTTTGCTAACCTCTTCGTAATTTTCATTATCATGGTCTGCCAAAATTTGCATCTTCTATGATTTCTTTCTACTTGTAGACCTAAATATGTAAAAGGAATTACCATAATACTATAATTTAGAGTAACCTAAAATGTTTTAATTTACCCTTATTCCCTCTATCTTAGTCTTATAAAAATTTACCTTGAGTCTAGACACAAGTTCAAAACAATGGAGAATTCTCTTTATTACTAGAATGTTTTGATTTTTAGCCTCACAAAATGATTGTATCATCTGCAAACTACAATATATTTACTTCTACCTTCTTTGTTTCCAACATTAATCCCTTCTAAAACATGTTTTTTTCCTGTTTTCTTGACTAAACCTTCTATTGTTATTAAAAATAGAAACGGGACTACATGATCCCCTTATCTCAATCCTTTACATAAACTAAACTCTTGTGCTGGACTACCATTAACCCAGACTAAGATTCCAAACAACTCTTTATCCACTTAATCCATTTTTTACTGAAACCTAATATTTCATCAAATAGTAGAGGAAGTCTCAATTTACCGAGTCATATGCTTTCTCAAAATCCACTTTTAGGATAATCTCACCTCTATTTTTCCTTCTTATTTCATCCATCACTTCATTTGCAACAACCAACTGTTTAATACACTTCTTTCTCCTATGAATGCATATTTTTTATGGTCAATGATTTTATTTGACACACTTTTTGCGAAAAGAGGTTATCGAACGGATACCTCAATCCTTATCCCAGGCAATTGTGTTAGCCAAACTGTTTGAGGAAAAATCGGTTCCTCTTTTTCCTTCACCTCGGCCTCGTTACCCATCCTTCTCCCTGAAATCAACCTATCACCCTATATCCCCCAAATCCCAAAGTTAGGAGAAAACGTTCATACCTCCTCCCTCATCCAACCTTACTTATCCTCTTTTGCCTACACCGTCAAAACCTAGTCACCTCAAGAAATTATCACCAGTAATTTTGTAGAGAAAAGGGCTTGTGTTTTACATGCGATGAATATTCTCCAACTCATAAGTGTGCCAATAAACTCTATTTCCTTCTGCAAGCGACAAAAGAAGTGGACGACCTTGTTGCTGAGTTAGACTATCCTCAATTAGCCGCAATCACTCCACCAGATATGGCTTCGATGATCACCTCTAGTACCATGCTTTGAAGGGCACAGCAGCCAGAGTAACAATCCATTTTACAGGGTATATTAATAAGATAGAAACCCAAATTCTTCTAGATGGAGGCAACTCGGATAATTTCATACAACCTAGACTTGTCAAATTTCTCAAGTTAACAGTTCATCCAACACCTTTGTTTCAAGTGGTAGTAGGGAATGGGGAATAGTTGGCCTGTGAAGGTCAAGTTCATAACATTCCAAATCATATTCAAGGTCATTGCTTACGAGTTTCAGCCTATTTACTTTCAATTGCTGCTGCAAAAATTGGTTTTGGGCACTTAATGGCTTGCTACGCTAGACACACATCTGGTTAACTATAATCAACGCTTCATTACATTTTATATGGATGGCGCTGTAATTACATTACAAGGCGACATTAGCAACCAAGCTAGTCTCGCTCAGTTTCATCAATTCAAACGCTTGTAGGTGACTGGTGCAATTGTAGAATTATACACGTTACAACTGAGTTCTCTAGAGGAATCTGATTCAACTTAGTGCACTTTACCTTTTGCATTAGACCCTGACATCAGGGTGTTGCTGCATAAATACAAGACTATTTTTCAACCACCTCATGGATTACCTCCTTCTCGTGCACACAGTCATACCTTTACTACCCAATATTACCCTAGTGTGAGTGCGTCCTTATCGCTATCCTCATAGTCAGAAAACCGAGATTGAACGATTGGTCACGAAGATGTTGGCCGAAGGTATCATTCAACCCAGCTTTAGTCTTTTCTCTTCACCAATGCTACTAGTGAAAAAGAACGATGGTACATGGCGCTTTTGTACAGATTATCGAACCCTTAATGCAGTCACCATCAAGGATTTGTCTCTTATGCCCACAATCGATGAATTATTGGATGAATTGTTTGGAGCTCAATTCTTCTCCAAATTAGATTTGCGTTCTGGCTATCATCAAATATTGGTGCAACCTACCGATCGCCATAAGATCGCCTTTCGAACGCATCATGGTTTATATGAATGGTTAGTCATGCCATTCGAGTTGACAAATGCCCCAGCTACCTTCAAAGCCCTCATGAATTCTATTTTTTCTGATTTTCTACGAAAAATTGTGTTTGTGTTCTTCGATGATATTTTGATTTATAGTCCAAACTGGACTACTCATCTTGATCATCTGTCCCAGGTTCTCAAATTGTTGCACCAACACTCCTAAGTCGCCAAACTCTCCAAATGTTCTTTTTTAAAAATTGAATATTTAGGTCATGTGGTTACAGAGGAGGGTGTCCATGTGGATGAATCTAAAATCACAATTGTCAAACAATGGCCAATTCCCACTACAGTGAAACAACTTCAAGCTTTTCTTGATCTCACCAGCTTATCGCATGTTTATTAAGAATTTTGCCATTATTGTTGCACCACTTACGGATCTGTTGAAGAAAGATGTTTTTCGTTGGTCTGCACATACTGAAATAGCTTTCACTACTCTTAAAATAGCATTGACACATGCACCTGTGCTGGTTTTACCAAATTTCAGTCAGTTATTTGTATTGGAAACTGATGCTTCTTCTCTTGGGATTGGAGTTGTGCTTACTTAAAATAATCATCATATAGCATTTTTTTCCAAGAAATTGAAACCTCGCATGCAACAAAAATCTGCATACGCTAGGGAAATGCATGTCATCACAAAGGTGGTTGCCAAGTTTCGTCATTACTTACTTGGTCACAAATTTGTTACCAAAACGGATCATCAAAGTCTCAAAGAAATGCAAGCTCAAGTCATTCAAACACCAGTGCAGCAAACATGGCTTCCAAAGCTATTGGGGTTTGATTTTACGATTGAATATAAACGAGGTAAAGATAATCAAGCAGCAGATGCCCTGTCTCAAGCATTCTTTTCTTGTTCTAGTCTCCAATTTGACTTTCTCCACCAATTGCGTCACGAACTAGAACATTATGATCCCTTGCTAGAATTTCCAACAACCACCATTGATCCTAAATTCTTGGTTAAGCACGATGATTTATGGTTTTGGAAAGATCGGTTATTCATTCCAGCTTAGTCAAATATTAAACAACTACTCCTTAAAGAATTTCACGACTCACCCATAAGCGGTCATGCTGGCATTCAACGTACTTTAGCCCATATCTCCGCTCAATTTTTTTGGAAGGGCCTCAATCATGACATTAGGGAGTATGTTCGATCTTTTTCCATATGTCAACAAGCCAAATATGTCACTCAACCCCCGGCTGGACTTCTTCAACCATTACCCATCCCTACTCAAATTTGGCAGATATAGCGATGGACTTCATTACAGGGTTACCTCTCTCACATGGGTACTCAATAATCATGGTGGTCATTGATAGACTTTCAAAATTTTCCTATTTCATACCCATTCTGGCTTCGCATACAACCCACATGGTGGCTGGCGTTTTAGTCCAAAATGCCCTCAAAATTCATGGCATACCTCATTTTCTAGTCTCAGATTAAGACAAAAATTTTATTAGTAAGTTTTGGCAATACCTCAATCTCAAGGAACAACCTTAGCTATGAGTTCTTCTTACCATCCACAAACTGATGGTTAATCCGAAGTCTTAAATAGATGTTTGGAAATGTATCTTTGGTGCTTCACTCAACACACACCTTAATCTTGGTATAAACTTCTACCATGGGCTACCTATTGGTATAATACTGCTTTTCATTCAGCAATAGGAATGACCTCGTATCGTGCAATATTTGGTCGTGACCCCCCACAGATTTTAAGGTATACATCTTCTCTCAATGATGAAGTCATTGTAAGCCAACAGTTACAGGAGTGTGACATGTTGCTGGATCAACTTAAGCATAATTTGCATCGCTCACAACACAAGATGAAAGCCTATGCAGATGGTAAAAGGAAAGAGGTGTAACTAGTTGTGGGAGATTATGTCTTTGTCAAGCTCCAACCATATCGCCAAATCTATGTGGCTTCACGCAAAAATCAAAAGTTGAGTATGATGTCTTTTGGCCCATTTCCCCATACTTGAACGCATAAGCCCGGTGGCATACAAGTTACAGCTTCCCGTGACTGTCCGCATAAATCCCATATTTCATATATCACTTTTAAAAAAATGTATTGAAGACCCACACCAGTAGGTGATACCAGACGAACTGTTGCATGACCAGTTGCCACAATTAGTGGACCTTGAGAACAAGGTCCATTTCATGGAGGGGGGTTATGATACAACGTAACAATATGCCCAAAATGAAAATACACGTCAGTAGAGACATGTGGGCCAGGAGGGTGTAACAAACTTCTCATAAGTGGATGGATTAAGAAGATCCAAAAGGAAACGGTTGGGCCCAAATGAAAAAAGGACTACGTGAATATAAGGGGTGGGGAGCAAGAGAGAGGGCAGGCAAAACGTGAGTCCCTTCCCTCCTTCTGAATGGTTTCCTGCCTTGCTTGCATCTTCCTCTGTTTCTAAATTGCTTAACCTTCTTCACAGGTGATTGAGATTATGATCAATGGGAAACCTTAGGTTTACAGCTGCATAGAATAAGAATCTCTTATTTTGTTTCCTTTAATTCTGTTGGAACCTTTGGCACTTACCAATAGACAGGGGTGGACGTTTAGTTCACTAGAATAAACATTTTCAGTTTCGTTATTAATTCCTTGTTTTCTAGTATTGGTGTTGATTTTGGGTTGTTTCATCTACCCTCTCCTTTAATATTGATTCATTTAATTGTAAGATTTTGGTTCAAGCAATTCAAGTCATTCTTTTGATGATGTCTCCTCTTCCAATGACTGCATGGACAATGCACAATAATTTCTTTCTTCCTCAATCAAGAACTGATATATAATGCCATTAATTCTCATCTTCTTTATAGTTTTTACATCTGATCGAGTATACAAACACATAATCTTGCATGTTCAAGTTCTTCCCAATTCTTAATTGCTTTATCAATTGATACCAAGGTATCCATTACTGCCGGTGCTTTCTCAAAACACGCATGCCCCTGTAGGAAACTGGAACCCTCTGCCCTTAACCCATATAATTTCCTTATTATCAAGTTCTTAAACAAAAGGATGATAAATTCAATGAAAATCGAAAATCATTCACAATGTTGCTCTATTACGTTGCCACTGCGCTCCCCCTCATCACTCTTTAATATCACAGTACCATCCCTTAACTGCCTTACCCATATGTGTTTCATCGCATTTAGAATTAACCTCTCTCATATTGAATCAATATTACAAGTTGTATGCAGTCTCCTACATAGTTGTCTTCAAGCCACACTTTTTCCTCCTCCTTCACTCCAAAATTTGTTCTCATCCATGTAGTAACACTCGATTCATTGCCTGCAACTTGACCATTTGTTTTTGTCATTGTTCTTCCTTTCCTTACCTTCTAGTGACCGCTGATTAAAAAAAAAAAAACTTGTACTGACAAAAGTTTTGCATCTTAGTTTCCTCCTTTGCACTTTTATCTTTTTCACTATAACAAAATCATTAAATACTAATCGAATTTAAAAACAAAAAATAATTAGTCATTATATTGACTATATTAGATACTATATACTATTATAGAAACTAGAAAATTATTCGTATTTAAAGCGATTTCTATTATTAATAAAAGTTTATAAAATAGTTTCTAAATTAGTATATAATAGTTACCAAGGTTTTAGCTACTTACTTTATATTCTAAATTAGTCTCTAATAATCTTGTAAAGACTAATTTATAATATAAAATATTAGTAACTAAAATCTTGGTAACCAATTTAAAAATTATTTTATAAATTTTTATTAATAATAGAAACTACTTTAGATATCAATAATTTTTTTTAATTTATAAAATGGTATCTAATTTAATCAAATAATAACTAATTATTTTGGTCCCTAAAATTAGTTTTTATTTAATAATTTTCTTGTAATATTTTTTGTAAGATATTACATTTATACTTTTTATAGTATTTTGGTATATTAACATGAATCTTCATGTTACCAATCCTAATGGTGTCTAATTGTTTCTCGAGTTCCTTTGGGTTTTTCACACTATGAATCTCACAAAGTTGAACCTTTGGCCTCTCTAGTTAAGTTTTCTAGTTACGACCACATTTTGAACTTTTCTCCATCTTTTAAAGAGTTGTTGATTTTTTTTCTTAAAATTTTTCAATAATCACATGATAATTATCAAAAGCTCTTAATGAGTTCTTTGTGACACATAAAAATGTTAAAAATTTGCTAATATAGTATAAATCTAAAGCTTTATTTTAAATAAAAGTGTTTTTAGGAGTTATTATTAAAAGATTGTGTTATTATCATAAATTTCTATTATAATATAAATTATATATTTAAAAACAATATCTATTATGTAATATATATATATTAAAACAGGCTTTTATTTTATACATCATACTTACATATTATAAAATATTAGTTATTTTATTTCTTAAAAAACAGTTAATGAGTAATTGATTAGTTAATGGAAGGATCCCACGAATCATAGAAGATAGGATATGTGTCTTGTTATTGATAGGAAAATAGATATCTAGGGACAAAGGTTGAGGAAAAAAATAAGAGTATCTACATTTGATTTGTTTAGGAACTCTTTCATATGTATTTATGGTTTTGGATTGATGCCAAAGGGAAGTGATTGGGCAGTGATTGATTACTTTTATCGATTAGAACATTTTGCCATGATGCACAATTCCCTTTAGGTGGCCCCTAGTTAAAGTATTAGCTAGGATTTAATGCATAATTTCAATTTAGAAAAGACATTTATTCTATTTATTATGACTAGTTGGGAATCTCCGTCCATTTTATTTTTTATTTTTACTATTAATATATATATATATATATATATTTATATTTATTTAAATGAAATATAATATGAAATATAAATCTATGTGTATCCATAAAAGACATAAAGAAAGAGTCATGTTATTGAGTTTCAATATATTTGAGAAAGAAGAAAAATAAAGTGAGAAAGAGCGACGATAAAATTAAACATTAATATGAAAATAAAATATAAAAAATTTAAATAATAAAATTAAATATTAATATAAAAATAAAATATGAAAAAAAATTGAAAACATAAACTAATTCTATTTATATATAAATATAGAT
>Ga0123341_1004163_pt1 | contig 12631 bp, 15 predicted proteins | sample Turbeapinknodule_FD_89959 | JGI IMG/M metagenome (GOLD analysis project Ga0123341, IMG submission 89959) | Root nodule microbial communities of legume samples collected from Mexico - Turtle bean Mexico pink nodule | ecosystem: Host-associated > Plants > Roots > Nodule | place: Mexico: Nepantla... | reverse complement strand
TATTTATTCTTCATTTATATAGAAGGATAAATTTGTAATCTTACAACTTTTACTATTCAAAATAATTTATAATATTCTTACAACCATCACATCCCTCACCAATTTCAATAAACTTTCCTCATACATCCACTCTAAATACCCCAATCCAAACAATCTCAATTTTCTTCCCACTTTCTTCACACTTCTACTCACCCACACTCTCAACTTTCCACTCCTCCACACCCTCTAATCCAAACAAAGCCTTAATACTAACTACTTGTGATACACCAATATGAAAAGAATAATTTTGGAATAAATATCTTTTAGAATGTGTTCTAAAAACCTTTATTTTGGAATGGTGGTAAATCAAAAGTTGCAGCAGCAATTAAAACAAATGAAGACTTCATTTTCACATTTTGGAGCATACCCCAACTTCAAAAAGATATAATATATAATATTATATTTATAATATAATATTAGTGAGTTAAAAAAAGAGTCTACTCCATTTTATTTTTTAAATGTATATTTAAGATTTTTATTTTTTTTCAATTTTTTTCTATAGGTTTATATCATTAAATGTTTAATCAATTTTTTTAAATCGTGTTAGTATAATCATTTCAAAATTTTCAATTTTTTAAACCACAATGTTGTAACTTTTTGGTCGATTAAAATAAAACTATCACGTTGATTATAAATTATATTATTTGTGAAATAAAATGGTGAATATTTTTTTACTAACTATTTGTTGCTGATGAGGTAAAAAATATCATATCACTAAGTTTTAAAAAATAAAAAAATTCAATTGAATATAAAAATAAAACTGAAATTAAAATAAATAATAAGAATAAATGTAATTAAGGTGCGTATAGAAGTGAAAACACTATTAGAAAAGAGGATTGTTGTTGTTGTAACGCAAATGAGCGGGTAGAGGGAACAATTGGAGTACACGTAACCCATATTTGTAGAACTGTGTTGTATTTGTATTCGAATGGAATCCTTTGTTTGGTTTCATTGACAAACCATACACAGCCCTAAACCCGGACGCCATCCGTCGTTGTAGTCATCGTCGTGGTGGTCGCCGCCTCAGAAAACACTGCACCAGCCATCCAAAACAAAGACCGTGTTTGGAAGCATTTAATGTAAATCCCATGGACACCAACCAACAATCTTTATCCCTCCCTCTCTCTCTCCATTAAACCACGCAAATGGATCTAAAAGCTTCAGTGGGCCCGGACCCGGACCCGCTTCGCGTCAAGAGGAAGACCATTGAGGCTGTGCTCTTGCAGTGTCAGAGAGCTCTCGAATTGATTAACGCTACTTCGCCTTCTGCTTCTGTTTCTGCTTCTGTTTCTGCTTCTGCTGAGGTGGAAGAAGAGGATTGCGAGACTGACGGCGAAGCTGAGGCCACTGCGTCGACCGATCCTCATGCCGACCAGGTAGTTCCTCTTTCGCTTCTAGGGTTTCGGTTTGTACGGAATTTTTATGCTCTTATCGTCCAATATGACAGGGCATATCAATATCACTATTCTGCTGTTGACAGAATTCATGACAAAAAAACATGTTGAATTTACATGTATTTACTACTGCTGTTCTAGTGATACGAGCGCTTTATCATAGTGGATTCGCTAGTCCGTGGTGTGTTGTGTTGTGTTGCTAGGGATTTTGATTTGGTCATGGATGCTTTGGCAGGAGGAGTGTTTATACGGGGTCAAAGGGACATTTAATAAAATTAGTTATTAGTATTTGGAAAATAGAAAAAAAAAGTTGGGACAAAAACTTAGATACTCTTCCGTGGGTGTTTCTGATGAGGGAAGACAAGCCTTTACTACGTGGGTTACAAAGGTGTCACTCTAATTTTTATTAGATTAACACCAAAAGCGATTACATAATTGCATATAAGTTTTGTTATAAAAATTGTTCATTGTAGACTTAAGGATATTGGTACTGAATAATTGTTAATAGTATGATTTTAGCCCTACCTCAATATGGGTAATATGGATAAAATACAGCTGATTATTCTTCCTAACACCACATCCCATGTGTCTCAATGCAGTTATGTGATCTGCTCAAATCAAGAGTTGAATGCCCTGCCTTTCTTCAAAAGTTGGAATGTGCTCAGGCATCAGTTTCGCAGTATATAGATGGTATCTTCTGCATTTTGGTGATTTCAAGTAATCAATGTTTTCTCTCCATTGTTTCAATTTTAGAATGATAATAAAAGAAAAAAGTGTTTGGTTGTGGCAGAAGAAGGTAATTCTTGGGATATGATTGGTGAAAAGGATCTCTGGGAAGGCCAACGAGATGACTCAGACCAAGAAGATTATGTCCTTGTTAGACAAGAGGATATAGTGGAGGGCATTGCATGCTTCATGGCTGCATATTTGCTATCTATTAAGCAGACTAAGGTATGTGATATGTATGTACTTGTTCAGTTTCTCTATACTCTGTGTACATGTTTTTACTTCTCTCCTGCTTTGTTTAATTCATTGTGATACCATTTGAATGATTTTCGTGTGCAATAATTTAAAAACTGTGAGAATATTTTTTTTTTGCTTCAAACTTCAATGTATACTGGACTTTTTTGCTTTGTTGTATCTGCTTATACCTCCAAATATGCAAATTCCAATTGGGGAAAATGATTTCTATGTTCCTCGAAAGCTTTTGGGGAATTTTCTTTTCGAATCATCTTTGAAGTTCTCTTTTATATATTTTTCTATCCATGTTGTGTAGAAATGTATACAAATCATGACAAGTCGAGTATGTTTATGTGATATGGGAATATAAAACATTTAAGAAATATTGGATACGAATACAGCAGGATATGTATTAAATAATACTTCATGTGAACTTATTTTTGCACTAAAATAATTGCAAGTTAGTTAGAATAGGTATGCTTCTCATGTTGGTTTTGAAGCCTCATTTAAATCTGTTGCAACCTGACCGAGAAACCTCCATTTTCTGTCCTCGGAATGACAAAGTCAAGCAATTCATTCATATATTGTCAAATCACTCCAATTTTGAACTATACTAATTGGATTTTATTTTTTTTTACTTTTCTGAATTGGCATGTATTTGACTTCTTTGCACAGATTAGCTATACATGTCATGTCTCCATGGAATTTTTGTGATGCCTTTTAAACACTGAGGACTTTTTGGCACTTTACATATTTTTATTTCCATTTGTCTTTTAATATTTAGATTAAAAACTACTAAATAAATAAAAGGAGTGTTATTTACCAATACATACATATATATTCCATTATCCCAGTTAATGAATTCTCATCGGCCTAGTGTTTTTTTTATCTTTTAGCAGTACTGTTGACTGCTTTGTTTGACACTCACTCTATTTTGGTTGCAAAAATGATCTATGTTTTTATTGTGGTTTTCATAAACTGATGTTGAACCATCTCAGGCACATGACTACTTGATAATATGATATACCTATACCACTAATATTTCTTTACAAAATCAAACTGGAAACTGCTGGATTTAATATTTAATAATGAAGTTTAAGTTTATATAATGCATATTTTCTCCACAAGGATGTAAATGTTAGGAAATAAGTTGCAACTTGGTATTTACTATTTCGATAGGCAGTGCTCAAGAAGTCTCAATTACTTAATTTCGAGGCCTTTTCCATGGTCTCCTCTTTAGCCCTTCTTATTCATGTGTTGGGTAACAATCACTTGCATGGTAGTCAAAGTCTCTTATTCATGTGTTGGGTAACAATCACTTGTATGGTAGTCAAAATCTCTTATTCATGTGTTGGGTAACAATCACTTGCATGGTAGTCAAAATCACTATCCGGAGCGTACGAGTCTACGATCTTCTTCTCCCTCTCCAATCTTGTGTCATCTGAAAGTCCTAATTTTGATGGATTGCCATTGTAAATCACAACTTGTGTCGATTCTTGCAATGTAATCCCTTCCAGCGATGCCTCTCGCAAGCTCGACATTCCTCACGATGATGCCTCTCACAACCTTGACGTTTGTTGCGATGCCACTTCTCACAACCTTGATGCACCTTGCAACGATGTTCCTTACAACAGTGATGCCTTTCATGGACTCAACGTACCTTGTGGCGGCCCTTCTCACGGCCTCGATGTTCCTTGTGGATGTGCCTTTCGTGGGCTTGATGTACCTTGCAGTGGTGCCTTTCGCAGCCTTGACTCTCCTCGCGAGAGTTCTTTGGGTAAAGCTTCTAGGTTGTTTATTGGGTTGGGGTGCATGACCTGATTTGTAACCCAAAACTTAAGCCCATTTTTTTCCTTTCAAAGCCCAATTGCATAACTGAAGAAACTGTGACTGTCTGTCCTCCTTAAGTGAAAAACTGCCACTGGCTAGCTAGAAACATCACGAAATTGTGTGCAAATATCTCTGCCTCTCTTCCTTATTGTGTTCAATTATGAATTTTGAGTAGGATATAATGATTTTGTGTGTATATATAAATTGCATTAAATTTGTAAGTGTTATGATCTCTTGATTTATGATCCATATTTCCCTCTCCGATCTTGAGTAAGATCTCAATTTTGACTACCATGATCACTTGCTTTGTGTAATAAGGAATGTCTTTCTCTTCTTTGGCTGTGAAGAATGTTGTTTTGAGAAATCCATTTACGATTAGTTGCAGCAAATATATTCTACCTAATGCATTTGAAATTTCTTCTCTCATTGATTTCTTTGGTCTTTGTAGGATTTATCGCCTATCCAACTCCAGGACGGTGAGTTTGTTGGCATTCTTCTTAGTATATACCTTTTGTTATTCTTCTGTATATATGAGTGATAAGCAAGAAATAACTGTTTATCATATACCTTTTTCATTCCACATAAATTTCTATGATGTTATTAAGACATGGTAGTAAGTATCGTAGGATTCACGATATGAATCATATGATACGATTCTAGATGCCCGTGATACGAATCGAAGAATAATTGTTTTTACTCCCGTGTCGCATTTGTATCGTGTGAATTGTATGAATCGCGAAACGGTTTCATATCGCAACTTGAGTTTTATTCTGGGTTTAGGTGTGAATCGAGTCGGGTCACTTGAATTGGTTTTATAACAACCCTAATTTCAATTTTTTCTTTCATTTAACAAAGGAGTTGGACCATATAACCCAGTCCAATCCAACCATTATAATATTAACATAATCTGGTAAGTAATACACAACCACTCTTCTTGAACATGATTGTGATTATTAATTATATTTTTACATGTTTATATGTTTTATGTTATATTTTTAAATGTTTATGAATCTTACTATTTGTGATACGAAACGATTCACAATTTGAAATATAAGCTATCTGATTCAGGATTCAAATACCATGATTGAGACAAGTACATTGTAAGTTAGCTAAAACAATTGGAATAATTTCTGACTATCTGTGGTTTGTTCTATTAGCGCTTAGCAAGACATTCTCATTGAAAAAGAAAAAGGGAAAGCTACGAAAGGCTTGGGATGGGAGCAAGGTTATTTATAATGTTGCATCGTGGGGGGCTACGGCCATAGGGTAAGTGGTTATTCCAACTCCCCACCTTTTTTTCATCATTAAGGAATAACTTGCATTAATAATCTTGACATATCTTGCCCGTCGATTTACCTGCCCTGTCTGATACCATACGTTCAATATGCGTTGTGTTTCATCTTTATTCGTCATCATAGATGTTTTTTACATTTGGTATAACAAAAAGTCATTCCCAGTTAATTTTTTCCTCTTTTATTATAGTTTCATTTTTGCATCTCACATTCTTTACAGGTTATATCAAAACCCTGTTATTCTTGGGGCTGCAGCTAAAGCATTCTGGACTTCTTGTCATGTTATATCGAAGCTTCTCTGATTTGCCCGAGCTGCTTGTAGCAAAGTTGTGATGTAGTTAGTAATTTAACTCTTGTTCCGCTGCTTCTGCTGCAATTTACTTGGCGCCTCTGATTTCAAATTCAATTTCTTTGAACAGATCAATTGATTTTAACGGAGTTTGACATTGTAAATATCAACTGATTTTAATGGAGTTTGACATTGTAAATATTACTAATCAAATCACGTTTGAGAACCCCTTGGATTCGGAAGTTCTAACAAGGACCCGAGATCAGGAAGAACGATTTTTTTAAATATATTTTCTTACGGTGAGATAATCGATTCTTAATTAGTTGTATGGTTTTCTTAATATGCCAAGTTCCTTTTATACCTGTACAGGTCTATTTACTTTAAACTTAGGTAAACTAAAATTACAAATTACCTTAAACTTAAATGATATTTGAGAATTTTTTTAACGCATGAAAATTCAGTGATTAGTACTCTTAACTCATGGAAGCTGGTTTCGAGGAATAAAATTTTATTTCTAATAACTTTATTTATGTGTGACTTTTATTTCGATGAACATGTACGGTTGTGACTAGTACGGGTATTTTATATTTCTGAAAATCAACTTTTTTTTACAATATTCTTATAAAACTTATACCGAACATTACCTTTAAAAAAAGCCTCTTAAAGTAAAAATAATATTACACGTTTTGTCGTTCTTAAGCGTCGTTTAGATTATTTTGGAGAAACCAATAAAATTCTTAATTTTAATTTAATAATGAGTGGTGATGATAAAAAAAATTGAAAGTGTTTCTATTGCATAATTATAACAATTAAAACAAAATAAGTTGTTTTTCACATATTTTATTACAACTTTGTGTTGGTAACAAGTTTTCATTACAAGAATAATTATATAAAAAATTCAGTAAAAAATTAAGATATAAATAACAATATTAATCAATATTATCGTAAACTTTAAAAATTATAATTAAATAAATGCAAATTTTTTTTTAAATGTGACTTCAAATAAAATGGAGTACTGGAGATTAGAGCGTTAAACTGTAAATGAAGATGAATCTAGGAGTTCGATCTTTTTGGTAGTTGACTGCGGTGTGGTTTGAGCTTTTGCTGGATATTCTGTTTGAGAAACCGAACATTGGGTACGTTTGTTACAGTGAAGTAGCTATTTCATGGCGAATCTGATCTTCTGTACCGGATATTATTCTATGGATAGTGATTGAGAACCCACCTTTGTTATACAAGGTTACAAATTCCCAATATTATTATTTAATATTTTTTTATATCATTTAATATACAACTTCAAGAATTGTCATCATTTTCCATTATTCTATCCTGCCAGATCAGAATAAAACTACCATTATAAAATACTTTTGCATACCATATATAGCTATCATTACCTTAAAATTCACTAATAAACTATAATTGAATAATATAAAATTATTTCATACTATTCCAGGCACGAAAATTTAACCATCCCCTTCTTTTCCAGGTGATGCCTCTAAATCTGCATAACCAGCTACTGCTACTGGTTACATTATTTTTAATTGTCACTGCCTAGTTGATTGCACCAAACAGCTGCCTTAATCCCATCACCAAAAAGTAGGCAGCCGAAAGAACAGTTTATTTAATTATAGTTACCCCACTGGGTTACATGTAGTTTCAATTCAGAACACCAAAATAACTCAAACACTATCAAGAATGTCTTAACAGAAATCTCCACTTCCGTTAATGATGCAACATTGAAACTAAATTATTGGCGGCAACTTCTCTTCTAATGATCCGTATTCAAACCCAACCAAGTGTGAAATTATGAATTTCGTTAGTCTAACTCAAGCATACGATTCATCAATGTTGCATTCCCCAAGAAAAACCTTGATGCTACGAGGTGATCCACAGCTGCCTTCGGCAATTAATGCTCTGTCATTGGCGGCCATGTGCGCAATAATCTTGTAAATCATTTCAATCTGCAAACAAGTGAAAAATGTTACTGAATCTCTCCAATGATTCTTAATAGATGGGATAAGGAGGGATCATATATTTACATCTTCAGGAGCATGGCAACGGTCAGCTATTTCTTCAAGTGTCAATGGCTCAATGGGATCTTTGCAGCTGAAAACAGAAACATATAAAATATTATCTAGTGATATACCTCACAAAATGGTCATCCCAGTTAAGACCAAAAGAACCTTGGTACTTAACAAACATCGTACCTTGCCTCGTTTAGCACTGCTAACACTCGCTTCTGAAGTGCCAGTACTTCACCAGCTGCCTTTTTACCAGCCTCCACACCTAAACATTGTCATAGTTCAGACTTAGATGTGGCTGAATGCTAACATAATACACTACCAATTGTAAATTCAGTATTCTTTACTCAATTTCAAATCATTAAACATTGAATCGCCCCCAATACAAGACAGGGTAAAATTCTAAGTCAGACATTGGCAAAAAAATTCTTATCCAAATTAAAGAAACTTCAGACAGGTTAAATAAATTATATTTTACCAGGTTGATGATAAGCATTTATGTTGACAAGCGAGGCATAAATTCCTACTGCTCGTTCGTAGAGTGCAACAAGAGCACCAACTGTTCTTGGTGTCACTTCTTGAACAGAAACTGTGATAGACTCTCTATCATTAGCATACAGAGCTGACCTTGTTCCCTGTAGAAACTCTAATTTTAGCATGAAGGGTAAAGCAACCTAACAAGATTCTTAAACAAAACTATAAAATTCAGTAAGGAATTATGCTCGATTAGTAGATCATACCTGTAGCATGCCAAACAAGTAGTCACCACAAGTGACACCAGGTTCAAGTTCCCAATCATGACCAGGGGGTCTATCACGGAGCACCTCAATGAATGTCACAAAGAAATTGTGTATACCATCCCTCAATTGTTGGATGTATCTGCAAGGGGGTAAGTGTTAGTAGAAAGTAATCAATAAACTATACTTCAAAAAATAAAGTATGATAACTCATTAAAACTCACGCGTGTTGATCCGTGCTTCCTTTATTTCCATAAACACTAATTCCTTGATTAACCTGCAATATCCAAAAGTTAGATTCTGGTATATTATTAACTCGTGAGGGATCTAAACACAGTGAATTTGATATAACAGCACGGCAGATCCAGTGTTATAGGAAAAATAAGATCAATTGTTAACAGTATCTGGTCAAGTTAGTCACGTCAGATGTGACTAAAGGGCTCTCCACAAGAAAGTATGACAATGTATACAAGACACCAACACAAGCCAAGAATTAAAAATAGCAGACCATAGGGTTCATTGGCTACTTCCTTACGCAGCCACAAATGTGATCTTCATTAAAAGAGACATAAAAATTAACCCAAAAATGCAGGACAGAGCACAGAAATGTTATTTAGTTTGATGCACTTAAGAATAAGACATACCCGATTACCATCCAAGTCAAACTCCTTGCCTAGAGATTCCATGACCAGCTGCTGCAAGTATCTACTGAATAATAACAGGCTATCCTTGTATGGAAGAATAACCATATCCTACAGAATAAGGAGGAAAAGTAAACAATGAGAAATAGTCGAATAAAACAGACAACAGATGGTGATAGATCATAATTCCCACCTTGGATCCTACACCGTCTGTAGCCCAATACCAACATAAAGCCAGCAGAGCTGCAGGGTTATTCCTTAACTGTAGAAATGCAAATATTAATCAGAGAGGTAACTGTTTCACGCATATTTCAACAAACTTCAAACTCAAGCAACATATAAACGTAATTGTCACATGAAGCATCAAAAGTATGTAACATAGGTATGACATTGGCAAGTCATCAAGTACAAGCAAGCTCTACGTAGGGTAACTCATGCATTATCAAACATAAAAATCATTCGATTACATGAGCACAATTCTGAAACTAATAGTTAGATGGAATACAACAAGAAAAAAGGATGATTAAAAATTTATGTATACCACAGTACTTCGATTTGCCTCATCCATCAATGATGCGCCAGCAAGCATTTCTCTGATATCAATGCCCTATAATAAAAGAATTGTAAGAAAACACATAATATCAAATGTATATACACAAACAATTAATCTATATTTATGGCCACTTACCTGAAGGGCTGCTGGAAGCAGGCCAACTGCAGACATCTCTGACGTTCTGCCTCCCACCCAATCAAACATGGGAAATCTAGCTAACCAGCCCTCAATTCTGGCAGTGTTATCCAACAAAGAATTTTCTTGTGTTATAGCAACACCCTGCATTGTAGCATACATTGGAAAATTGTAATAATTTTAAAAAACTGAAACAGAACTGACAGCAGATATGCAAATGATGGAGGGTCAACAGCATTTAAATTTTCCCACAACTTTAGGGAAAAAAAATATATAATGTAACTGCGGAAGTTTGAGCTATCGCTGGACAGTGTAAGCAAAGCTATGAAAATAGAAGTATAGGAGACAGAAAATTGAAATTTTGAGAATCCACATATTGGTAACTGCAGATCAATCTAGGTTTTTTTCAATCTCAAAACTATCACGATTGCAGCACCATAATACCATCAGGTATCAGAACTTCTGTTTCAAACATAATAGTGTATTATAATATGGGGAAATAAAAAATATAAAAAAGTGAAAACCTGAGATTAAACCTGTTTCGAAAAATCCAAGCCTGCTTCACGAAAGGCCTTCTGCACTTCCAACAAACCATTTCTAGTCTCTGGGGTACCTCCACTCTAAAGATAATTGAAATGTTCAAGTCAAAAGACATATTTCATGCATTGATGTAAGAATCATAGTAAAAAAAATGCATAATCTCCACAAAACCTTTGAAATCACAATCACAAGTGTTGAGGCTAGCTCCGGTCCAAGCTGTGCAATCTGATGATCAATTCCAGCAGGATCCGTGTTGTCAACAAATCTTATCTGTGGTAGATAAGCAGAAGGCAACACCATCATTAAATGCTTGCGAGAAATGAAAAAACCAAATTGACGAATGACGAGCAAATTCCCTAGCATTACTCATTCTTGCAATTGGGCACTAAAATTAATTAAGTGAAAAATTATATCAGAAAACTTTAGACCACCAACCATCGAAGTTTCTAACCAATTTTTATGTAATAGTACACAGTTAAGCTTTTCAATTTGCGAGAAAAAAATCAATATATGTGAGGTAAAGATTAGTCGAGACCTTAGTGTTCTGGGTCCATGTAATAATTTCTCAAACAATAGAAATAGATACCTTGAGTGGAGGATTATCAGGAGCTAGTGCCTCTGCAACAAACTGTGGTCCAAGAGCAGAACCTCCAATTCCCACAGACAGTATTTGAGTAAATCGACCCTCCGGAGACGAAGGAGGCTTAATCTGCCAAAGTACATTGATCACCAAAACCTTAACACCTCAACAAAATCCAAGACACTTAAGATACAAAAACAAAGAGAGGAAGGAGAAGCTACTGAACTGACCTTACCACTAACGACGTCGTTAGCGAACTTGGAAACAGCATCGAGAGTGTTCTCAATCTGCGTCTTCAGGAATGTGTTGGGCGCGCGCTTCGGGTCCCTCAACCAATAGTGCCCCACCATGCGACCCTCATCGGGATTCGCGATCGCACCCTTCTCCAACTCTTCCATCGCCTTAAACGCCGCTTCAAAATGGGGCTCCATTTCCGTTACGAACTCGTCCGTGAACCCGACGCGACTCACGTCCAAGTACAGACCCAGTTCTCTGTGCTGGTACAGCCAATCCACGTACCTCCGCCACAGCGCACGCGGATCTTTCTCCAACCCATCAGCCGCCACCGCCGCCCCGTCGGAAACCTCCCGAGCCACCGCGCGCGGCGTCGCAAGGCTGAGGGTGCGATCGGCGCGGCGCGTGTGGAAGGAGACGTGATCTTTGCGGAGAGGGTGGGTCAACGGTGGGGATTGGTTTGGGATTTTTTTGAGAGAGGGAGAAGAGGTGTAAATGCCTGAGATTGATGATGCCATAGTTTTGGGATATATGTTAAAAGTTGAAAGTTTAAAGCTTAAAGCAAGGGTTCATGTTAAGGTTGTTAGGAGCGTGAGATTTGGGAGAATGGAACAAACAAGTGCTGTTGAAGAAGAAGAAGAGAGCGGTTTTTTTTCTCTGTTGAACTTCAAAGTTGTTTTTGTAGTCTGTGTGCTCTCTTTGTGATTTTCACCACACTCACGCTCACGCTCGGGTTGGTGGTTAGTGTAGTGCTAATTCCTATGAAAATGTATGTGTCTGTTTGGTCTCCAGAATCTAAACTTCAACTTCGTTTTCTTCCACTTCTCTTTTCAGTTATATTAAACTCAACACACTTTTTACCCACACATTTCATGAATTTACTTTCATTGTAATAGTTTAATAACTAATTTTCATCATAAAATTATTATAAAGATATGATTTTTATATAACATTGTAGTCCATGATGAAAAATATAACATCTTTTTGATAATTTGGCTTCCATTAATTAATTATTTTTTCTTCTTAAAACCGGTTCAACCATAAAATGAGGCAATTGGAAAAGGATGTATTTGAAGGGCCTTGTCTCTGTCACGAGTGAGGTTGATAGCACCAAGCTCCTTTCCTTTTAACATGAATCATGTTTCCGAACCCAAGATACCTTTATTGAATTTTAGTGTTTTTTTAATTATTTTTTAACTTTAATCACTCATTTTCAATTTTTTTAATTCTAAATTTTATTTTATTTTATTTTAATTAAAATTAATATTATATCAAAATATAACTATTTAATAAAAAAATATTAATTTATAATAATTTTAATTATGATATAATTTATTTAAATTATTTTTTATTATAAATTTTAGCTACATCTTTGCAATTATATAT
>Ga0123341_1004162_pt1 | contig 12631 bp, 2 predicted proteins | sample Turbeapinknodule_FD_89959 | JGI IMG/M metagenome (GOLD analysis project Ga0123341, IMG submission 89959) | Root nodule microbial communities of legume samples collected from Mexico - Turtle bean Mexico pink nodule | ecosystem: Host-associated > Plants > Roots > Nodule | place: Mexico: Nepantla... | reverse complement strand
TTTTAAACATAATATTTAATAATGTATCGAGATACAATTTTATACTTGAAAACAAACCTTCCTTTAAGTGTGGGATATTTTTTCTTATTTTTTAAGGATATGTTTAAATTAAAAATAAAATTTACCACAAAAAAATGAGTGATGCTAGTATAAAATAGGTGGTGTAAAAAGTAACTTTAAGAGGAGGAAAGAACCAAACTCGAGCATGGGCTTTGGTCGTGGCCTAATAGAAGTCCACGGTTGGACCCAAACTTAAACGACAACTGATAAAGCGTCGTGTTGTGTATTGCGGCGTGTGAGCGTCAACAATGGCTTCTTCGTCTTCAACATCGGGTTTGGGTTCGGGTTCGGGTTCAGGTTCAGGTTCGGCGCTGACGGAACGAAGAGGAATACCAGGGGCACAATTCGTGGAGGATGTCCAAACTTACCTCACTGAATCAGGCCTCGATGTTGGTTCAGCCCTCGCTTTTCTCCAAGAAAGGTTTTCATCTTTATTTTTCTCTTTTACTTTCTCATTTTCGACATTCTCGAAACCTGAAATTTTAAGGATCTGCTTACTATTTTCCTCTGGTTGTCTTGATAGTAAAAATCAGCTTCTATTGTTCGTTAGTAGAATTTTGGGATTGCATCAGTGTGGTAATCATCTCCAAGTTTAAGTTAGTTCTTAGCTAGATTAATCTGCATTTTTTCAGTGCCTTGTAGTTTTCCTTTATAAATGAGTATGGGACTCGAGTAAATGTGCTTAGATTTGACTGTGGTTGAGAAATGTGTGGGGTGTGTGACATAGTGATTGTCGATGGTGCGTGTGAAGTAATAAGATTTTCAAAAGAATGTGATAGAGTTAGAAAAATTGATGTGAGTTTATAAGTGGAGTTGGTAGGTATTTCTAAAGTTTATTGAATGGGAAATCAAGTATTTTTATGCAAAGGTAGGGAATAGGGATGACATAACAAGCTGAGCTGAAGAAGATCAATATGGGTGATTTTTAGGCTGGATCTTTTGGTCTGGATTTTGGAACGGGGAGAATTTGTGCATACAACAATAAAGCCTTATCTCAGTTGGTCAAGTTGCTACATGGGAGGAAATTTGTGCAACATTAAATGAATTATTACCTCGAAATGAGGAGAGGCTGAATGGTGTGGGAGTTATTTTGGATAAACAATCTCTGTTAAGCTACATGAAATTATAGTCTGTTTTTATTTTTGTTTCTGTGATATGAATAGTGGTTAATGAACAATGCAGCTTTTCATGTCATTTTAAGGTTGCAGTCCACGTGGTTCCCTTTTTAGATCTTTGGAACATGTCAATGCATGATGCTTAAATAGTGTACAATTTGATTAATAAAGTGTGCAATTTGTATAATCTAGCCATTTGTTAGGAGTTCCACATTGAGTAGGATAACTTATCTAATTTAATATTTGAACTTTGAGGCTCTTCCACCTAATGAACTAGTTTTTTGGGTTGGACTTTTCTTTTGTGCTTAAGTCCTACCAATTGGTGTGTTTATTGAGAGTTAAAGTACAGAAACTGATACCTAGCTGGATTAAGGGGCAAACTGAACACTAATAGGCGAGTGAAACAGTCAAAGATAAATTGACTGCCATTAGGTTGGTGTTGATTGGGTCGAAGCAGTTGTAGATGTTGGTCCTTCATGGAGGTGACAATGTTAAGAGTCTCACATTAAGTAGGATAAGCTACTTTATGTCATACTTAAGTCTCGTGACTTTCCCATCTTGTGGACTAGTGTTTTGAGTTGGACTCTTCTCTTGTACGCAAGTCCTAACAATTGTTATTAAATGGAATTTCTGCTCATGAACCTCTTTCCATCATTATTATTATTTCAATATGATGTGTTTAACTAGTAAACTAAATGGTATGTATGGTATTGATCTAAACTATTCTCCTTGGTATCTAACTCTTTAGTTATACCAAAATGTACCAATTTTTAACCCTGTACCCAATTTTCTTCTATTTTTAAATGTACCAAACATGGGAAAGGAATTAAATGTCCCTGTCATAGTTAAATGACAGTGGATTTTTTGGCAAATTCCCATAGGCAATCTGTGAAGGAAGGCCTGCAATGGCAGCTCCATAGGCTGCAATTATGTGTTTATGTGGCAGAATTTTGGCCATCCACCATTTGTAACACTGGTCTCCATTCTAATTTGTCTACCAAATGCTACTAATGTGTTAATTATGCAGAAATATTAAGTTTCTCTTGCTCTGAAAGATACTTTCAAAACCATAAGTTCATTTGGACACTGAAAGGAACACTTATATGTGAATATATTTCTAGTTTCCATGGTGAATGTACTTTCATTAGTGTTTGTATGAATTTGGATCCATCATATTTTCCTTGCAGACTTCAGCAATACAAGGTAGTAGAAATGAAGCTTCTTGCTCAGCAAAGGGATCTTCAGGTTTTATTTCCCTATATATCTAATAGATTATACTTTGTTATTTCTTGATAAGTTACAATGGGGCATGGTTATACGTTTATGTTATTATTGTTTTATTGGTATTTTGTCTGCGGGCTAGAAATATGAGGTAAAGAAACAGTTATTGTATTTTATGTTAGAATTAATAGCACCAGTTAAAACTTTAACCTGTCAAATATCAAGTGTGAATTTGACATTTTTATACCTGTTTAGGTGTCTGTTGGATGGGATCAAGCAAACTATTTTTCCTGTAACACATGATTAATATCATTCATCTTGGGTCTTGTGTCATGTGTCACGGTTCTAATTCTGTAGTTTTTGAAACATATATGGGATGTAACCAGAACAAACATGGGTTCACGCCTCATGGCTGAGTTCAGTTGCATTGATGTTATGTAGGATGATAGGTTTAGACTCCAATCTAAAGTTGTCATATATTTTGAATTTTGGCCATTCCTAACTGTCTAGGCTTCATACTTTGAAGTAGAATGCTGGTATAGAAAGAGCTTAAAACAATCTTATTGATTTATTACCAATTGCTAGTTTTAAAATTTCAAGTAAAACAGGAAAATATGTTCCCTTTTTATTCTATTTTGGCAAAAAAAATGTAAACATAAAATGATTCATCTAAAGTTACTCTGAAGTGAGTATATCCAATATTTTTTTTGTTTAGGTATCTATCCAACCTATTGTAGTGACACTTTTGTTGTGGTTGTTGTCAGGCAAAGATACCGGATATTGAAAAGTGCTTAGACATTGTTGCTACATTGAAAGCTAAGAAGGGTACTGGTGAGGTTCGTGTGCATCCTGATCTTCTATAACAAACTATATCTTAACAAATTATAATAGTAAATGTTATTTAGGTAAAAGATACTTCTAGTTATTATTATCTTACAAAAGTGTCAAGATAGTAATGGTCAGATTAACTTTTATCAGACAGCTGAACTCTGAAATTGTATGCATCTTACTCTGTCAATACATATAGTTGTCCCGACAAAATATGCCATAATTTTTTTAATGTTGCTACAACCTCTAGACCTCCTGATTCCTCAATAGTATGCAAGCATTGCTCTAGTTTTATGGTCGTGACCATTGTTTAGATATATCCTTTATTTTCTTGTTGACAGCTAGCATGTAGTTTCCTTCTTTCCATGAAAAGTTGCCAGTTCAGGTCCCCATGCTTAATTGTTAGGCTTCATTGCTGCTGCTTATTCTAATTTTCTAGTTATATGGAATCTCTTTGTACATATGCTTTTGATTTATTTTTTGGTTATAGTTTTTATGTTAGATTTGTACTATATGATAAAACTCTTTGGGATTTGTGTATCGTCATCATCACCTAATAGTTGATTCCACATCTCAAGCTACTGGAGTCTGCTTTTGTGTTATCCCTCATATCCTATAAGATTGATACCGTGATCAATCTTTTTCCTGATATAGAGAAGCAGTCCCAGTCCTAGATTCGACACACATACAAGAGTATTAATGTTTTTGCATGTACTTGAATGCCTTCACATTGTAGGCTCAAACATGTTAGATTCTTGCAGATACCAACCACAAATGTTTGGCTTTCATTTTTCTGGAGGATTCTCCATCACCAGTACTTTCATATATGTAAATCTGGCAGGTCTGAAACAACAAAGATGTGCAAAAGTTGTGCTTAGTTGTGTACTTTTGGGTTAGAAAGATTACGGTAGAGGAAACAGAGGAATAAAAGAAAAAATGATATAAAATGAACTCTATGAAAGGACTGACGATGGACTGATATCCATGTACAATAAAGAAGCTTTTGTTCATTGTATGCTAGGTTTTCATTTGTATTTGTGAGATTGCCTATGCGACCAATCCACTCTTGTGTGATTTTGGAATGCAGTTTTGGATATCACTGTCCCTCCAATCCCAGTTACCTCCCCTCCCACCCAAATTTCAGGCTCAATTGTTGTTAAGGAGTCCCAAGTTACTATTGTCAATCAATTTCTCATTATATTGCATGTCATTAAAAATTTAATATTGAGCATTTGTTCATACAACCTTTCTATTTCTAGTAATCTGTTTAAAGTTTTTACTGCAAGTGAAAATCATTAGTTATTTTACAAACTTAAGATTTGTATTTGAATTTAAATACAGGAACTTATTACTGATTTTGAAGTATCAGAAGGCATATATTCAAGAGCACGCATAGAAGAAACTGATTCGGTGTGCCTGTGGCTGGGAGCAAATGTTATGCTCGAATATTCATTAGAAGAGGTAATTGTATGTTAGTTTTTAGGTGTTATTTCTGTTCTTTGTTTCTTTTTCCCCCTGTATAAATAAAGTATATATTTCTGTTTCAGGCTACGGGTCTTCTACAGAAGAACCTGGATAATGCTAGAGCCAGTTTAGAAGTTCTGATTGCTGATCTTCAGTTCTTGAGGGACCAGGTGACAATCACTCAGGTCAGCTTGCTAACTAAGGGTTCCATATGCCTCTGCATTTTCCACACCTTCCCATTTAAAGCAAATAAACATAAGAACATTGAGCTTATATAGCAGCATGGCGACAGGCCGTTTAATGCCATTAAGGGAAGTTCTCAGCAGGAGGGACAGAATGTGAGAAAACATAAAAAAGGAAGTAGAAATTGAGATAAAAAGTTTCATTTCACTGGTTATTTTTTGGCAAAGAAAATGAGGAATTTTTATTTGGAATGGAAAAACAAATATATGAAAATTATTTAGTGTGGAAAAATACACTCACAAATAAACAATGAAAAACAGTGATTCATTTCCAGTCATTCCTTTGTTTTCTTTAAAAACAAGCGTACAATGATGCCCACTCAGCATTTTCTACCCTCTCATTTTCACATCTTCCTTCCATGCACATCTTATCTTTATATCATGAATTGACACTTGAACTGCTTTTTGTATCTTGTATAAATGTTGTTGAGAATGGGTATCGGTAATCCATCATCTAATCTTTTCACAGGGTTCTTAAAATAATTAATTTCAGTTATTGATATATATCTATTTTATCAGGTTACAATTGCTCGTGTGTATAATTGGGATGTGCATCAACGGAGAATTCAACCGGCTGCTACTCCAACTGCTCAAGAATAAAATGGATAATTTATTCACACCTAGATCTAAAATGTAGCGCTTATATATTTTCTTTAGAGTATGATTTTTATCTGTAGCTAGTTTATAGTTTATATAAATTGCGGGTTTCTCCCTGTCTCCACTTCCGATTTCACCACAGTAGACACTAAGAGGAACTATGTTTATGTTGACTATTGTCTTGATCTCTTCTAAAATGCCCATATATTAGGTTGATGGGAAAGTTTTGTTTGGTGTGATCATATGGATATATTTTACTCTGTAATTCGGTTATACTTGTTTGAGTTTCTATTCCTGATGCTAATTTTAGTAGTCTCTGAGTAAGCCGAGTTCGAGTCCAAATTCTGTATCAGATAGATAATAAAGGCCCCACAGAAAGCTTCAATTGTGAATGAAATCCATAGACTAAACAACGCGGAATAAAACGGGACAAGACATCGCAAACAATTGCTCTCTAGTGGTGTCAATGTCATCTTATCTTTCCTCAAAGGAGTCGTAGATCTAGACGGTTTCTAATGAAATATTAAATTACCACTCTTAGTCATGGATGAGATGATTCCAGGTTTGATATATGATCCAGTCAACTGGTCTACTGATACAGTTTATGAAGTAACGGGATATTAGAAAAGTGAGCAATTCAGGATCTATTCTCAAAGCTCTACCTTTTTGAATGACATGATATACTTGTTTGGTTGAGCGGTGCTGTTCATGTCCTTAAACAGGTTTCTTTGTTGCTTTTAAGCGTTCACATCAAGTTGATACGCATACTGTTGGCTAAGTAGTTAATTTTTGGGCATAGACTTCACATGGGAACCCATTGATAATGGGTATCTGCGTTCTAAACATACCCTACCAATGTTAAGTGTGAAACAGAAAACCCAATAAGTTTAATGAGGTCGGCCTTTACTCATGAGGACACCTCAGTCCAATAGCCTGTGTGAATTGATCATGTTTGATTTAATGTAAGTAAAATCGGTTTTAAGAGATATGTTTATTATTTATCTAACAATCATATTTTAAACTAGTTTTAGCTTAACTAAACTCTCTGTATATGTCAGCAATGAATGAAAGATTTGAAATTAGAGTCAAAGTTTAAACTGCTGAATACACGTCAGTAATTTTAAAATTATCGTTTCCTGTTATAATCTATATCAAGTGTCTAACCATGTAATCTTTTATTGTATCTCCTTTTTAAATTTAAAGCCATATCTTGCTTTCAGTTTATAGTGTAACAGTTGAAGTGGTCTTGTCTTGATCACGATGCCTGATACAAAATTATAGTGGTCTTCGTGGGCAAAAAATGGCTCACAGCTAATGTATCAAAGAACTTCTGAATAGCTGTTTTTGGTAGGTAGGGTTTTTGTAGCTTTGAATAAAATATATTGGCAGGGTCAAACTTATAAATTTGTTCGAGAACACTTAAGGTATAGCTATGGTTGACCTCGTTAGACGGGTCCCTTGCCTATTTATTGCCCGGTCCCAAACCTTAACTAGGATGCTGTTGACACCCTTAACTCAACTCATGTCATACTCAATACCACCCTTCCAAACATCACTTTCCATAAAACTTACAGGGTAAGTGTAATGAATCCAGTTAGTTCAAATTTGAAGTTCTGATTTAGTTTCAGAAAAGAATAGGTGGTTTTTGAAGATTGATTCATTTACTTTAAATAATCAGAAAGATTGAGATAGTCTTCATAAAAAAATAAATTTAACTTAGTTCATTTATCACTTTTTTTTGTGCTTAAGAATTGTTATTAATTAACTATTTTAATTGGCCTATGCGTTAACTATTATTATTTTTTATAATATTTTAGTATGGAGAGAAGTGTATTATTAACACTTGTAACATAATTTTATTGTTTAGAAAGAGTCAAATGAACAAAAATGGGCAACCACATCACTCAAACATTCTCGTATTTCTAGGAAATAACCGTTGACTGCACCATTTTCCAATTGTTTTGGTTACGTACATATTCCTCAATTCTCGGTTTAATGGGAACAAACATGCTGTATTCACAGGTTAAATTAAAAATAAATAAAAAAGTTCTAAGTTAAGAGAACAATGAGAACACAGTAAATCCCAATCAAGTTATTTTCTGATTTTCAATTTTACCTGAAAATGAGGTTTTCTTAATCTTAGGCACATATTCAACAAGGCATTTTAAAATTGGTGTATTTAATTTTTATTATCGTCAAAAATCACTAATCAAACAATGGTTTTTATTTAATAGTCTATTCATAAATTTGGAAAATAATAGGTAAGATGGGATTTGGTTATTATCTCATAAAATAATTAAAAGAATTGAGATCCATGAAAATTATTGATCTCGAGTGTAATGTTATCCACATCTAAATCACCATATTTGTGGGTATTCTTTAACTTATTCTCAGTCATTGCTAGTTTAAACAACTCTATTCTTTCTTTAATTATATTGATCGATAGATTAGTTGTTGATCAACTTAAGATATAAAATATTATTTTTAGAATTTTTATTATTTGTTGTTCAATTTTGAGTGTTATCAAATATATTGATAGACAAGATATTTATTTAATATTTCCCAATTATCAAACATCTGCACCTTAAGACTTTGTTGTTAGATCATTTGAAGAGTGATGTTTTTCGACTCTTTTTTTTTAATGAACTTTGATACATTCAGAATTAATCCATTATCTTCTCATTTAGACTCTTAAAACTTTTCAATACATAAAGGTTGAAGCACACTTAAAATGCTTCTTGTCTTTTTTATTTAATTAATTCTTTGTTGATGAAAAAATTTAGAATTTAAAAGAATAAAAAGTTTAAATATAATTCTTACAAAGAGTAGTAAAAAACAATTGAAGTAACTTAATTAAAAATCATGAAACCGAATAATCTTTCAATCTTTAAGAAAAAGAAAGTGTCCTTGAACCTAAAATCATCACGATAAGCCTCGTGGATGTTGAGAAGAAAAATATTAATAGTTTCATACATACACGTGCAGATCAGTGGGTTTAAATATTTGAATAGGAAGAAAAGTTCTTTGTCATATAATTTGGACGTTGTCTAAACCAAGATTTTGATAAGCATGCCCTTTTAATTAGTGCTATTATATAAATTACAAAGGCTGTTGAACTACCCTAATTGATTCTTACAAGAAATTCTAAAAGCAATTAATGGAGAAAAGAGAGTCTCTATACCTTTTTTGTTTCATCTTCTCATTGTTCTAACCCAGGTAAATACTTTATTGGCTGGTCAACTGGTTATAAATTAGGACCAAATCAATCACCACAAATTCCTCTTAAATGCCAACTTGCCGACAACAATGTAGTCATCTCTCTACAGGAAACCCTTTTTATAATGCACCCTTCAAAATTTGTACATCATTAACATTAGTCAAAATGCTAAAAATATCAAAGAAAACTATCAATAAGTTTTTAACTTCAATTTATCCCCTTTAAATTAAGTTGAAAAGAATAATCAAAATAAATTAGGGGGCAATTATAACTAGCATCCAAATATATGCTTTTATTGAAAAATCATAAACATTTACTTTGGTACAAAATAGTATTAAAAAAAGTGTGGATCGAAATGAAGTCGGCATGAAAATAAAACTACAACAATTTTCAAATTATCTTAATATAAAAAGCATACCATGCGCCATAAAATAGGGATATATTGCAGACCGACAACACAACGTACTGATCAGGCTCAGGAACAGATTAAGAAAACTAGGAATTTTCTTTGCTTTTGGGATATGTAAGTTAGATTTGAATTCCTTAATCGCGTAATTAAATTGAAATATTTTGATAAAAGAACACGATTGAAAGAGAAGGTTTGTTAAAAATAATTGATGAAGTTCTTTATCCATAAAATATTATACACCTCATAATATATATATTGACCTAAAAATTCCTTTGAACGATATTGGCCATTGATAGAAGAAGAACAAATATTGAGAGGGTTTGACTGTTGAATAAGGTGTGCATGGGAAAATCTCACATCCCTCGAGACGGCGACATATCGGTTGTTCTTGTTAGAACCAAACACAACCTTGGATTTTCTGTCGGTTGTTCCCATGTGGTTGCGCTGACACCGCACAAGTCAGGGAGAGAATGAAGTGGCAACCACCGACAGCGCCGCCGAGACCCGTTGCGTTAACGTTGCCGTTATCCTTCTCCAGCTAAGACTTGCGACACTGGCCTACGCTTCGCACGTGAATAGCATGTGCAGTGAACTTAACCTTATGCTATCAAATCAAAATGATGAACTCTAATTCTGTTTGTTTGTACTGTGAGCGTCGTTTATTACGTGCCATGCATGTGCTTGTCTCCACTGCCTCTGCACTGCACAATCATCCACAACACCATTTCCACACACTAATTCTACCTTCTTCTTTCAACCATCTCTTCTCTTCCCAATCTTCTAAATCATGCCATTTTTAATCAAAACCAATACCCCTTTCTTCTCTAATTCTCTTTATTCATAACATCATCAAAGAGAATTTCAGAGAAACATTTTTAATAATTTCAAATAAATTCCAAATCAATAAAAAAATGTTTCAAAAAGTAAAAAAAAAATCAATTTTAGAGAAAAAAATAATTAGTTGCTATAGTGACTAAATTAGAGACCATTAAACTGAAAAAAAAAACTTTTGGTTTTTAAATTAATTTCTATTATTGTTAAATAATTTTTAAATTCGTATCTAGTTATCTACTAAAATTTTTGCTACCAAATTTATATCTAAATAATTGGTAGTTAAAACATTAGTAGTTAATTAGATACCAATTTAAAAATTATTTAACAATCATATAAACTAATTTGGAAACCAAAAAAAAAAATTAGTCTTTACAGTGATCTCTAATTTAATCGCTGTAGCAACTAATTATTTTTTGTCTCTACAATTAGTTTCTATTTCATAATTTTTTTGTAGTGTTAGAAGCTTTCTTCAACAAATTTCGCACCTACATCTTTGTGAAAGCTGGATCGAAAATGAAAATGGAAGTTGGTTAAATTAATTGCATTTTGAATGAAAAAAATAAAATAATCAATACATATTGATAGTGAAAAAAACTGTATATTGCTATTTAATTGTAAATTGTTAATTTAATTGAAAATTATTATTATTACTATTATTTGAAATAATAGTATTATTTTTAAGTGAATGAAATTAATTTAACATTAATCTTCTTAAAAAATGAAGTCTTTATATGGACTTTAGATTTCACTAAAAAATTATAATTGTTAATAAATCTTCAGTTCTTATATTTGTAAAGGAAAATGGTTAATTTTTATGAATTAAAATTTGATTATATTTATTTATTTGGATAAAGACACGCGCATGAGATGATATTATTTTAGGTGAAAATAACTATTGCGAAGGTCAAACAACTTCATAACTCCACTATTCAGTATCAATAATTAAATGTAAGTTGATTCAGGTGTTCATGATATGTATAGTGATGTTTATTATTTAAGAAGTTGTCTAATTATACACAAATAAATAGAAAATGAAAAATATATAATTGCTACATTAATAAGGATGTAACAAGAAAGACATAGAAATAGAGGAAAGAGAAGCTAAATTAACGCTTCCTTGGGTCCTATTATCCCAACAAGTGACAACGTTTAATGTATTCACGCGATTCACAATTTAAAAGAAACAAAGGGAATCACAATCATGAAATTAAAATAGTGAAAAATAAATGATGTTGGATACATTGATGGGACTGAATGAGTGAAAAGTAGAAAGAAAAAACGAGTTATTCATTAAAAGTCTAAACTTTATAATTTTACACTGTATTTGATTACAAAATTATTATATAATATTAATTTTTAATTAATTTTTATTATACTATCTTGAAAATTGTATTAATTTATTTTAAAAATATAGAAGGAAAAAGAGAGAGAAGAAAAAGGCACTCACAATAGCAATGGTCGTTGAAGTGTTCGGTGTTCATATACAGTTACGAGGCTTACAAATGAAAGAGCGTAAGTTAGAAGCCAACACAGAATATTCCAAAACCGCGTAAAGTACATGCGCTTTATATTTTTATATTATAAAGCGAAAAAGTAATGAGCTTTTAACTTTTCAAAATAAATATATCAATTTCCATAAAATGTAACAACTTTTCAGAAAGAAAACAACCAACTTAACGCGTCAAAATAATGTATTATAAACACATAAATATTTATGTATATTAAAATTTGTTCTCATATTACTTATTAATAGGAAGTATACTGTATATACTCAAATCCAAAGTAGATTTATTTAAACATTATTTGTAACCAAAGTAATAAACTCTATATTTAAAAAAGAATAATAATAGGACTAATTGGATTGGTGGTTTCAGCGAAACAGAAAATCTGGCTTGAAACGGAGGGTCATAAATTATATATCACAGACATATCAATATGATAGACAATAAAGATTTATGTGTATAAGTATGTTTTAATTTTTTTTTAGCAGAGAAATGTTTTTCATAGTTGGTTCAAAATGATTTGTTTCTTATTTTTATAATCATAATAAAAATTTATACAATAAATTTGAATATTTAGAAAATTAATATATTTTTTTAAAAAAAAATTATATAAGAATCATGCTAAAATTGTCAGAAATCCAACAAATATTTTTTGAATTTGACACTTCAATCATAAGGGTCCTACAAATGTCGCATCCGATATGTGTATCCGACACAGACATACCATTTAAGAGGAATGTCTAAATTTCATAGATCGTATGTTGCTCATGAAATAACAAAACTATAATATAAAATTAACTTTTTTTTTATAAGATAATTTAGAAAGATTCTTGTACATAACTTTTTTAAATCAGATTTTTAATTTACATTATTTTGTATGAAAGTAAACCCTGTTCCATATTAACCTGCATGCTCCGCTGCCTTTTTACCCTCCAAAAGCGGCTCGTGATCAATGGTCCATGTTTGTTTAATAATTAAATATTCATAAAAACTATAAATAGAACGTTTTAAATTTTTTGAAAGAGAATAAACGTAATTTTTATTTCGTGTGCATGTGTTATATATATAAAGGTACACATAAAATGATTTTATAAGAGTAATTTTTGGAAGAACTTGTAAGTTAATATTGGTTTGTACTTAAT
>Ga0123341_1004161_pt1 | contig 12632 bp, 5 predicted proteins | sample Turbeapinknodule_FD_89959 | JGI IMG/M metagenome (GOLD analysis project Ga0123341, IMG submission 89959) | Root nodule microbial communities of legume samples collected from Mexico - Turtle bean Mexico pink nodule | ecosystem: Host-associated > Plants > Roots > Nodule | place: Mexico: Nepantla... | reverse complement strand
TATTTAATTTAAATATTGAATAATATTTGTGAGTTATTTAATTACTCAATTTAATGCATTTACAAAGACAAATTACGTAATTTAAATAAAAATACACTTAACAATTGTTTAAAAAATTATTTAATAAGAAAAACGTATTCACAAATATCAAATTTCCTTTTGAATAACAATTAGAAATTATTTCAATGAATTTTAATAATTATTTACTAAATTTCAAAAAAACAAAAAACGTTAAGAAATTGATTTAGCATCCACTGATTTCTCAAAGCAATTGGTAAAAAGAAATTGAATAGCCAGATGAGAAATCAGGGCCTCACCAAGTGTCATTCCTCAACACAGTAAAACTGGTTATTTATGTAAACAATGCGGTAGATAGGTCATTTGGGCAAGTATTTAAAAAAATATCATCAATGCTGAACATAATTCACTGAGGTTCGGATATTATTGCCCAAAAGATCAATAATCCCTATTTCCACAATAGCCATAAAAGAAGAAAAGGTGTTTTCTTTTTTAAAAACTCATTTAGACAACACGTGACATTACATGAAAAATAATGAAAGAAAACAAAAACATGGCAACTGATAAAATAAATGGAAAAAAAATATAAAAAAATTCAATAGCCTAAGCAACTATATTTGAGAATAAAAAAAAGACAAAAGGCACAAAAGACAGTCAGAGGAATGATGAATCCCAAAATTCCAATCAGATTAATCCTTGTTTGCATTCAGAATCGGTAATAAAATTCTATGCACGTAACTACCATTAATACAACTATCACACAATCCAGGGACATACACCTCCAGAAACAGATATAATATACACATACTTGTTCATTGAAGGAGAAGTGAATGGTACAACATTCACGATACACCGTTAAATTGCAATGACTAGTGTGTCCGATTCCAATTCTTTATGGGTTAATAATAAGAAGCTTAAATGGGACAGGAGTTCTCAACATATTGCTTCAATACCTTTCAGCTGCCGTAAAAAATTGCAATCTACTCTGCTGTGCCATTTGTATCATCTCCTTCAGTCAATTGCTTTTGCTTCTCTTGTTCCACTGTTTAAAAAAAGCATTGCAGTGATTCCAAATTCATTAGAAGGCACGACTACACAAGTAATTCAGATGAAGGTGTAGTATTTACAAATTAAAACTAACACAGACCATAGAAAAACTAAGAGAAGTTCTGTTATCCAACTAAATAGAATATAGATAAATTATTTGCAATTGATAATACTAAATTTAGTAGTCACATATCCTAGATTCACATAAATGGATGTTAAAAGTGCCTTTTTGAATGGGAATTTAGAAGAGGATGTTTATATGGACCAACCTAGAGTTCATTGAAGAACAAAAGGAACACATGGTGTGTAAACTTAAAAAATCAATATACGGGCTTAAACAGGCTTCCTGATAATGATCCTAACTTCATCTACTGGAATAAGACTTCTGTTGGATTTTAATGGATTAATTTTATTGTTTAGGCCTAAATTATTAGATTCTTACCGTTTGTGATTCGAATTGCATAATTTGATATGATTAAGCTAATAATTCATAATTTCATATAATTTGATAAGTCAAAAAACGATTTTCAATCATGCATCATTGGTGTTAAAATAAGTCACACAGAATCCCACAAGTTTCCGGAAGGAATCCCATAAGTTTCCAAGGGTCAGGTCGTGGATGACACCAACCCAAGTAGGTGAATCAACCATGGCATGAGAACTTATGCTTCACAACCACAAAAGGCAAGTGAAAACATGAGGGGGGATGCATCATGAGTCATGACACTCACAAAACCAGCCCTTGTGAGTTGACGTGATTCTATATCATTGATATGAATTACACGATTCAACAACTCAGATTTTCTTTTAGAAAGTAAAAGTTCAAGTTTAAATTGTTAAAAGAAATTGAAGGAGCACTACTAAGGCCCCACTACTTAGTTATTCCCTTGCTTCGTTATCAATTTTCTGAAGCGAAGACTTCAAGCAGCCACTCGATGTATCCTAGTTGGTTGTTTTGTGGCTTTGTTTTCATTTTTCTAAAACAAAAGCTTAACAGTCAGTCGGTCACTCAATGCACACCTTATTTAGCCAAATATTCCTTTGTTTTCGTTTTAAGTAATGAAACATGGTTTATGATTTTCTTTCTTGAACCTTAGGGGTTAAAGTGTTCTGTCAATTCCTAGTTCAAAATTCAGCCGTTTAACTAAATAATAGTATCTAAAAGAGAATTTACCAAAAAATATAGAAACTAAATACCAACATGAGGTTGCTTTGACTGCGTCCGCAGGCAAGCTGGTATGAAATGCAGTATTGTATTTCTATGTGACTTACTTCAAGGAATAACATGAAATGGCTCTTTTGAAGGTGTCAGTCATTCCACATTGCTTCTTGCAAGGTGGCAAATGTAATAAATCTTTTACGTGACACCTTGCAAGGAAATGAAACCTTGATATTGTTCATAGCAAGGTGCCTCATGTGAAATGAGTCAAATGACACCTTCAATGAGGATGGAACTAGCGGTACAAGCATGCAAGTTCTTTTATATAAATTACTAATATAGTAACGTATTACAAAACAAAAATAATATATATTAGTTCAAACATTATCTGTTTTATAATAATAACATTTTAACACTAAAATATTAGATTATTTGGTTCAACTATTGTGCTAATAGATATTGTTTTCTAAATTAATAACTGTTAAATTTGCTATTTGTATTAAAATATATTTTACGTTAATTCAGATACATCACATGTTAGTAGACATTATGCAGTGTATGGAAAGGAAGTATTTGGTTCCGCTTGAGTTTGAGGGAAAACAAATCCAAACAGAACTGAACCAGCCTAATCCAATTTAGGTTCAGCAATGCTACATTTTTTAATTTTAAAAATAAATAAAAAATCAACTATTTGGAAATTATTAAAAATCAATAGGCGATAGGGGTTACTGCCAGGTAGGGGTCAATGGGCTGAAGGAAGCACAGTAACAAAATGGAACACAGTGGAAGAGTTTGGGCCCCGGTTTGGGAAAGGGAATGAGAAGGTCAAGTCACACAAAATACAATCTAGTCATTGTAGTTTGCACCTGATTGAGTTGTCATTCCTTTTTCTGCTGGTTAATTTAGGTGCGTGCTTCATTCTCAAGAAAGAAAACTATTTTATTATATAAGAATAGATTAATAATACCACGTACCATAAAAAAACTACATGCATGCATTGTTGCATTCCCATTGAAGGTGCTGTTCTACATTACTCCTTACTCTAGCTACATGAAATGACACCTTGCATGCGATATCATCAGCCTATTTGACCATGTATTTTGTTGTTTTCAATATTTTTTGGTAAAATGTTTTTAAAACAGTGCTACTCTAGTCAAACAACCAAAATTCAATGGTGATTGATTGACAATTTGAATTGTGATTTGATAACCTCAGTTTAAACACAAACTTATCCTACTTATTTTCTATAAATATTAAGGAAATAAAGACCCAAATATAATTAACCGACACAGAATACACTTTCATTTCAGTCTTTTAAGTTAGCCTCAACAAATGTTTAGTTTTTGGTCCTACTTCCAACACTTCTATTTGTTTTAGTAAAATTTGTAGCTACTAGGTAGCAAAAATGTCACCTTGTCCTAAACAGTGACTCTATTTCATTGACTAGCATAAATTGCCTATATGGCACACAAGTGGCATCACAGTGGCAAGAACATGCCAGACAAACATTTGGGTCTTCCTATTTGGTAAAAAAGAAGATATCAATTGTGTTTCTGTTCTTCCATCTGTCTTTCCCTTCCATAATCTTTAGCAAGTTTAGGAGATCAAGATAGTCTCTTCTCATTTTGCTCACCAACTGATCCACCATTTTGCTAAATATCAACCCAAAGGAGCCAAGTAAAAAGTAGCCAGCAGTGAACTAAAATTGTTTACCTAAATGCAGCAACGCCTTTGAATACAATAAACAAATTGAGGGAAAGAAAACAAAAAATAAGCGGTGCAATTTATTTTACACCACTATGAATCAAATATCATCACAAACAATTTGGTTAATCTGTCAACAGGAATTAGCATTTACGGCAAAGCTGACGGGACAAATAAATGAAACAGGGGAGCTAAAAGCAAACTCGAAGTTTTCCAGCATTAATCAATAGTTGGCAAGTATTTGCAGATGGCATAAAGATTTATGTCATGAAACAAGGTGTCATAGAAAATCAACAAGACAAAGAGAAAGTACCCATGAGTTGATAGAGAGCCTTCTGAGTTCGCTTCTCCAGCTTATCAAACTTCTTCTGCACATCTCTCCGCAGGTCCCAGTTAGGTTTCTTCGGGGCAATATTCAGAAACGGATCCTATTTTTTTATATAAAAAAAATACATATTACAAAACGAAGAGACAGAGAAAAAAGATGACGGATTCACCACGGAGTACGCAGTAGTGTTGTACCTCCTGGACCTGAGGTTCGGGTGGAGGCACATCGACAGGGTCCTCGAACTTGGGGAGCACCGCAGGGGCAAGCTTCCCTTCCTGAAGGTTCTTGTCATGAGGAACGTAGTTACGAAACTTCATTCTGCAACGCAATTTCAAGAACCGTGAGTATTTTTTGTGTATCAGAGAAAGAGAAGGCAACGAAGGTAGATAGATATTAACTCCTGTTGTTGATCTTCTTCTTCACCATCGTCGTCATCCTTTGGTTCGGGAGCACTGGACAACTCCTGAGCGGCTCTGAGAGCTAGCAATCTCTCGCGACGGGACGCAACGCTTTGCTCGATCGAATCCTCTTCACTACCCATTTTTTCCCTCAATCAAAATTTCTTCTACTCTATCTCTCTGTATTTACGTATACACGAACCCTAATCCTTCTTCTTTTACTCTATACACACGCACACAAAACCCTAATCCTTCTCCACACTCACAACTTCACCTCCTTCAAATTCAATAGCCAATCTCTCACCCAGTGCCTACTGTTCAATACCTGTCTTCGTTTTTCCTTTATACCATGTTTTATTTGGATTTTATTTTATAATTTAAAAAAATGTGATACATAAATTATATTTTCAACCTATAAATATTAATATAAATAAATGTAACACAAGGTTGCTTTTATTATTAATATTTCTATAAAACATTCAAAATTAATTTTAAGATAAATATGAAACATAGTAATTTAAATAAATATGAAATACCAGCATGAATATCAACTAGGTTAACTTGAGAGTAATAATTTGAATAATTTGCATGATTTTTTTTAAGTATACATTTGGTAGTATTTTTTGTATATATTAAAGAATAATCAACTTGTAGTCATTTTTTTGGGTGCATTTTGGAACAATTTTTTTTGCATACATCTAGTAGTTTTAAATTGGTTAGTGTGCTCAATCTTTCACAAATAAAATATTGAATTTGAGTGTTGTGTAACACTTATTCAGAATTAATCCACTAATGTAACATTTTTTCAATTTTTTTAATTAAGTTTCAAATGAAAATTTTTTCCCTTTTATATAATTATTTATCTTATTTCTAAAATTATCTTAAATATACCAAACATATTTATGATATTTGTAACTTTTTTTTTCTCATTTACCAGCATTTAAACACTGTTAGTAGGACACAGTCCTCCAACTGTTACCATCCAAACCAAGAATGCAAGTATATTTGTAACATTTTATGTCGTAGTTCTTTACTCTTTTCTCTTCCTTCAATCCAATCCTTCATTTGGAGGAAGTTTGATTAATTCATGCCGTTTCTGTGTTTTTTTTTTGTCTTAAATGGGTGATTTTGTCGCACATTCTTGTCACCGAATATACTGTCAAAATCAAAAACGATAAAAGATAAAAGATAACAAAACAATTGTGTAGAACTGCTGCAGAGTAGAAGTGTAAGAAACATGAAAAATGTTTGATGGACACCCCATGCTGATACACACCCGCAAAGAGGAAGGAAAAAAATACTGAGATAATAGCTGATGATATAAAAATAAATCGGGTGTTCGTTTGATGGAGTATCCAAAATCTAGAACTCAAAAAGTATTCATGAAAGAATTAAAAGTCTTCCAATCAATCTTAAAAGCAAAAAAAGAATACAAACAAATGAGATGAAGCAAAGCAAAGTCTCTCATAATGGAAATCAAAGTTTCATTCTGAATTTGCAGTTGCTAGCCTTGATGCTTATGAGATTATTAGATGATAAGCTATCCACCACCAACAGGCATTCTCCCAAGACTTTGACCTTCATCAGCTTCAACCTCCCAAGTTTGATGGCTATTGGTGCATGCACCTTCAGATCCAATGGAATGCGTCCTGTCTGCTGTTGTTGCTGCAGTGCCGTCATTAAGGTGCTTCCAGACTGCACTTGACCACTCAAGGACACATTGAGCACTGTTTTGTTCTGGTGACCTTGGTAGAACTGGGGCAGTGACCCTTCACAAAGCCTTGTGTTTGTGTACCACACACTTATCTTTCCACCCTTTTCATAGTAGATGCCAATCTTCTTGTTTGGGTTGTTTGCTGTGATCTTCACATCAAACTTTGCATACAGACTCATGTCAAAGTTAAGCCTCAGATCACTTATCCTGAGTGTGTCAACTGAGTAATCTGGAAGTTTTGGTTTGAAGACTAGGTAAAGGATTCCAATAGTTGCAGCCAAGATAACGAGGAGGAGAACAAACAAGCTTATTGTCCAACACATGCACTTGCAGAAGCAGCTTCTTTTCCGTGGTTTAGAGTATACTGCTGGCACAGAACGTAGCAGGGGAGGATGGTGTAAAGGGATACCCTTTTCTGATCTTGAGGAGCCGGGAGGTACCAATGGGGTTGTTGGGGGAGGTGGTGCTTCCCCTTCCATAGGGTGGATCCTCAGTCTCTGATGATCTGCCATTAATACAAATTTACTGAGGGCTGTTCTCTCTCAAATTTTATGATAGCAAGCACAGTTTTATTTCTAGCTCCTGTTGCCCCTATATACACGCTTATTTGACTTTTAAATATAAAAAATGTTATTGGAAGTTGGATTGATTGGCCTGTCAAAAGGTACGGTGGTGTGGTTACCTTCCTCACCTACAAACTGCTTGTTATTTACCGAAATAGATCAGTGGTAGTTCATCTACATATTGACACTGCTATATTGCATTGCGTCAGATACAAGAGTTGCTTTTCACATTTTGTTTCATCGACGACACCTGTAAAGATGCAGGTTGACAGATACGTGCGCATTAAGCCATAAGAACGGTATACAAACTTCACACCTTTATAATTTTTGTATTATTTAATTGTATGATTGGTCTTACTAGAATTTTTACACTTTACTGATATTGCCACAATGCGTTATGCACCAAGCATCATCATTTCGACAGTAAAAAATGCATGGCAAGAGCTGGTAATTCTTGCCACAAATGAGGAGATAGACGTATTCACGTCCTTTCAAACTTGCTTGGCAATGAAAGAAACCTTACTTGCACATTAAGGCTACTTTTTCACACTTTACAAAAAGGACATTATGGTATATAGGTAAATACAATTAGGTCTTAACAAAACTTAACCAAGCTATTAGTTGACTTCAATTGGGGTCTTAGGATGTTCCTTGAAACCAAACAAAGAGTGTATACAACTACGAATATACGGAGGTAGTTTGTATTGCATGCCCGTTGCAATTAGGAATTATATTGGTTAAATAAAAACAAGTTTATTCAGCGCAACTCCTAAGCTTGTGTTTGAATTTATTGTGTAGACCATAATTGCCTTTAAATGAGGCCACCTCTGACTTAGTATTGAGAAACTTTGTATATATCTCTAACAATTTTTAAAATGCAGACCTCGTGCGCAGAATTCTCAAGAAATTAAATACATCTTCAGCAAACTCCTTCTGAGACTAACCTACAAGACTAAACAACTTTACCATTATATCAAGATAAAGATAGGCAAAAAATAATTTGGAAGTTGTATATCAGGTTAAAACAAATGGTGTCCGATTATCAATAATGTCAAGCATAATTTGTATTTGATTTCTAAAAAAATACTTGAGGATAAAATTTAGCTGGCATAACAATAGACAGAGACTTTATGATACCCGAACAACCCAGTTACCACACCAATTCGAATGCGAAAATCAACCATCTTTAATGGAAGAAGAGACAGGAACAGAGATGTTTTCCATTTCACATATGTAGATCCAAATATTATAATTCATGACCAATTGAACCAATTTCCATTGCAATGTCAGCATAATAATCCTATGCAAGTTTTATAAAATTTGTGTACAGAAGAAACAATTGCATTTGTTATTCAATCTGAATCTCTAGTGGAGCAGCCTCAGTTGTTGACTCCTCTGTATTCGAACCTTCTTCGCTAATACCTGAAGCTTCCACAGTCCTAGTAACCCATTCCTTGAGAGGCTCCTCATTCAAATCTAGCCTTAAAATACCCGCAAACATTCCACCCAAAAATGCCACTGGTTCCTGCAATTATAGCAATGACAAAAGGTGATAAAAGCACGTCAAATTTTCAATCCAATAGAAGGCCTTTTCAGCCTACAGTATTGTGACAAAATTCAAGTTAATTAGAAGTCAGAAGTCAAGGAATACTAACAGGTAAAAGTCAGAAGTCAAGGAATACTAACAGGTAATCATTTGAGTTGAGGTTATTGGCGGTAGGATTTTAGCAAAGTAATAAGTTTCATTATTTCAAGTTAGCAACATAAAATCAACTTTTTATTGTATTTTTTTGTGGATAAAACAGAAAATCAATAAAATATTAACCCATGAACTGGGCAGGAATTCGATGCTTTCGCAATAAATTGCATCTCAGCTCTGTCATAAAATTTACTCAAACACAGGAGGCATCTTCATGAAGGCATAAATTGCATGGGTTTATTTGGAGAAAACTTCTCCATAAACACTTATAGAAGAAAAAACAATCAAGTTCTCTCTAAGCAAAAATTAGCACATGCATGAAATAAAAATCAGATTTTGGAGAAGCTAATAAGAAATAGCCTGTACAAATTAGTTCATGCAAATGCTAATTTTAGCTTATAAAGAATTCAATTTAATTTTACTTTCTTATTTGTCCTCCTAAAAGCATTTATGGAAAAATTTCTCCAAACTGATCCCATATGCAATATTACAAATAATCAACATTACAACAAGTTCATATGTGAGTTATTGACAAAAAAACACAAAAGATTGAGCACTGGAAAACCTTTGTCCTCTACTTACAGACATAAAAACGCAGAACTACATTTAAAGATCAATCGAATTGATAAAAGATAAATGTAATTAATAGGGAAAGGTCAAACAAGCCTTTCCACAGAGGAAAAAAATAGACAAATCATTTGCTTTTTTTTTTTCAAAATAAGTTGTCATTCTGTTTATGTTAGGACTGCCTATTTTTTTGACAGCAGAATCTCTATGTATACTTGACATATATTTCAGCATCCAAAAATGCTCATGCTCAAATTAGAAATGTCAGTTTCAATTATCCACCAAAAAAAAGATTTCCATCACATTAAGTGGTTTACTTATGTGATTCAAAAATTAGAAAAGACGATACTGGTATGATACCGTAAGATGGAGAAACAACTGTAAAGAATCGCATACCGATGTAGAGATAATTTAATCAGCACATGTAGCAGTAGTATACAGAAATCTATTTAATTGATAATTGAATGTCATATTTCCAATAGATTGGCGTAAACTTGCTTGAAACTTCGCTACAAAAACCTCCCACCACCAGTGTTAGCTATTGCTAACTCATTTGTTTACGGACCAGTGATAAAAGTGTTTAAAATATGAGCAACAATTAAGCTTAACCCGACTTCTGATGTTGGAAGCAAAGGTCACATGACACAACTCTGGAATAACATGTTAGTTCTTTTTTATAATCATGCCATATAGTCCCACCAGTAAACCACAAACATTCAACAAGATAGTAAAATGTAAGCACAGTTTGAAATCCCAAACGTATTTTACAGGGCTACCCATGGTGTTAAGAGATACTTCTGTATTTGTTCGAAAAATCTTGCACACTTTGAAGTCTAACTAAGGTAGTGTATCCCTCTTCCTCGCAGTAACAGACATTTCTAAACTCAGTTGCAGATGAAGATGGCTCCTCTAAGAGTGTCCATGCATTCTTGATTTAATCTAAAGTGCATTTCGATCGTAACATATTAAATCTGAAGAGCAGATTCACCTTTCCTTTTTCATTTTAAAGTCAAATTCACTTAAAAAAAGTTTTTTTTTTTTCATTTCATACATGCTATCCTACGTGTCATGAAATCGTAACAGCAAATGAAAACACTGTATCATGAGGAAAATTGAGATTATATTCTCTAATACCTTGAGAGCGTCTTTGACGATGGGGTCTTGTACAGGATTAAAGAAAAAGGCTTTAATCCCATTTCCATTCCTTTTCCCAGTTCTAGGGATGGTTCTGCTGATTCCTCCTATGCTTGGTCCATGTGACAATAACCTAGCTTCTTGCTTCAATTTCAAGCACTGTGGGTTAAATTAATGAGAGGGAAAATGAGGAATTGAGATGGAACGGAAGAATAGAGGAAGAAGATAACGAACCTGAGCAGATGGCAGCGACAGCAGAGGAGAATGAAGGAGAGACATTGTTATGCTTCCTCAGCTTCAACACAATGGATTCCACTTCTCTACCAACTGAAATTTTCTCTACAATTAAGAAAAATAAAGTTCAGAAATGCTAATTTTCTATATCTATTTATCTACAAAACACGATATTTTTTAGTAAATACTCGAATTTGTCTTGAAAACAAAAATAGTGCATTGTCTTATGAAAATAGGTCTTTGTAAGTTTTTTATCAGATAAAACATGAAAAAATTATCTTTGTATACGAATATCCAATATTAATAAAAAAATATTTATATGTAAATTTTAATCAACAATTTATTACTCAGCATATTTATTTTTCAAGTACCAATTTGGATGTGTAATAATCTCCTTTTGTCATATGAAGCATTTTAGAACACATGACCTAACTCCATCAGTGATAAAGAACATTACTAAAAGGCTCTGTTTTTATTTTTATTTTTTTATTAGTAAAGATGTTTCTCGAAGAAACAATATACGGAAAAAAATATGTTAATTTTTTTTCTTCATATAAATGCTATTAGGTATTGTATCATTCTAACCTCCACGATCACCTATAACCTATGTGGCATAGAAACCAACACAAACATTAATACGACACAGACACATACATGAAAATATGTATAATCTTTAAAATGTAAGACACGGAGACACGGATTTATATATTATATAATTATATAAATTGATAATAAAAATTTATGTACACAAATATGTTTCAGATATTTTTTCGGAGCAGAAAGATGTTTTTTTATGACTGGTTCAAAATGATTTGTTCCTTATTTTTATAATCATAATAAAAATTTATATAATAAGTTTGAGTTTTTAGAAAATTAATGTATTTCTCTTTTTTAAAGTTGTGTAAGAACCGTGTTATGATTATTAAAAATCCAACAACTATTTTTGAATTGGATACGTGTGTCCACATGGACACGTCATTTAAGAGGAGTATTCGAGCCTCACCAATAGTCTATGGGATGAACCTCTTGCTAAAAATATTAAACTTAATAAAATATATTAATATGTAGGCAAAGACTCGGTTACTCGCCAACCAAACTAATACTAGGGATAGTATTTGAGAGGATCAGATTCTGTGGTTACAAATGGAATTGTGGGAATTACATGTCATATATTCTCGGAGTAACAAAATAAATGGAAGCATAACTTTCTAGAACTCCAAACATTCCTTTCTCTTAAAGTTATCGAAGTTCTTGTACATAGATTGTTTTTAGAAAAATATGTTGAAATTCACTTTTTATAAGGCAACACAACTCAATCAAAGAGGAGACTTGAAATCTAAATTTTAAACTCTAAACATTTTGAACTCTTTGGTTTAAAGTTACTTTATTTTTAAATCAGAACATATTGATGTTTACGGTGAGATTTGGTAAAACTTTTTCTATCTCTACAAGACGAAATCATAAAAAGTCATATGAAACCAAAAACAAAATGTTCAACTCGAGGAGGATGACCATGTCACCACACTACAACAAATCTTTGACACCATGAGAGATTTGCAGTAGGAGAATGCATAAGCTAGAAGAAGAACATAAGAGGTTCAAGTAGAGCAAGAACGACTACTTGAGAAGTGGAGTTGTCACTCCATCTAATGGAAAAAGCTTTAAAAGCACATGAAAAGCCACAAAAAATCAATGAAGAACTACAACAAGTCATGCATAAACAAATGACTCGTCAAGGACACTGATGAAAACCATCCAACCACAAACACCCACAAAATAAGGAGGATGAAGACCTAGAGTTTGTCTAAACTTTTTACTTGCACATACAAGTCTAACTGGGTTTTTGTCTATCTTTTGTAGGTTCACTAAAGAGAACAACTCTAGGATGAAGAAATGAATAAAACATATCAAAGAAGACCTCAAAGTTATCCCAACATCAACTAGATTAAAAAACTCAGGTAGAAAACAAAAAGATCCCTCAACTCAATTTTGAGTATCCCTATAGTCCACTTCTTCCCCATACTACAAGGGAAAGGGAAAATGAAAAAACTACCATTAAAGCAGCCC
>Ga0123341_1004159_pt1 | contig 12635 bp, 5 predicted proteins | sample Turbeapinknodule_FD_89959 | JGI IMG/M metagenome (GOLD analysis project Ga0123341, IMG submission 89959) | Root nodule microbial communities of legume samples collected from Mexico - Turtle bean Mexico pink nodule | ecosystem: Host-associated > Plants > Roots > Nodule | place: Mexico: Nepantla... | reverse complement strand
TTAATAAAAATATAATATTATAATTAATTAAAAATAAAAAAATAAATTATTTATTTATATTTGTTAAAATTAAAATATTATTAATAAAATATGTTAGTTAAAAAAATAAAATATTATCTAATTAAAAAAATTCTAAAAGAAAATTTTATCAAAAATAAATAATATCTGAATATTTATAATTATAAAAACTCAATAAAAAATACTTTTAAATAACATTGTTATGTTATATTTAATTTTATAATTAATATTATTTTTATTATAAATAATTATATATGTGCCACTACCTTTTATTTATTAAGAAGGTGTTGGAGAGAGAAATAAAATTGAGGATAGTTTTGTATTTGTATAAGCACCATATAAGAGATACTCTCCCTCATTTCTGAACTAGTAAAATCCCTTAAATCATTGAATATAAACACAATTATCTTTCTCAAATATGTCTACATAAACAATAATTGAAACAAACTGAGCATAAAGGAGGATAAGAAGTTCCTTGTAATTTGAAAATACATTTTTCATCTAGGAGAAACTTGGTACAAGGAGAACCAAGTTTCTCCAATATTCTTAATCTGAACAATTGTTAATCTTTATGTAACTTTTACATGCATATAAATATGACTTGTATTGTTTCATTTTAGTTTCAAACTCATATTTTGAATAATTACAAGGCATGGAACATGTTTCAAACTTTTATTCATCATGAATATTCATTATCAAAGTTTTGATAAGTAATTATGAAATGGAAAAACTCAATCTTAAATAAAATTTTGAAATTTTCATAATTGTTTTGATATCCTATTACATAACATATGTTCTAAATTAATTAAATTTCTTTCTATTTTAGTGCAACATAAATCTTTTCACACGAGGATGAATATTACTATTTTTAATTATTTAAATTTAAAATATATATAAAAGTAAAAGAAAAAATAAATATTTAAAAATCTATGATGTATAAAAAAATGTATTAAAATGGTAAATCATATACTTAGGTACCTCAATTGTATGTCTGATTTCGTGGTGACACTAGTTGTGTTCTTGCTAAATATTCATATAGATATGTTGAAAAATCTAGTTAAATGCTCACCAATCTTATTCCTAAAAGCAAGTTGACGTAATATTTGAATTTGTTGAAGTATATCTAGAGTCTACTATCAAGTTATTTAAAGAGATTAATTGACCTTCAAATACACATAATCTAACTTGGAACGTTTAATAAAATTGTCTATTTACAACATTTATCTTCTTTAGCTTAAGTATCAATCGGTACCTCAACCTCTCGATCTTATCTGACCATAGCAAGTCTTTCGACCTCTTGATTCGGGATGCTAATAAGGCCAACTATGTACCTCTTATCTTAATAACCTAATTACCCTCTTAATCAAGAACTATTCTATTAAGGAGGATCAAATTGCTAATTAGCAGGTGAATTAGGCCTAGGAGAGGCCCATGACAATTAAGACCCAAGTATAAACAGACATAACAGGGACATGTAAAAGTTAGGTTGACTAATTATTAAGACATACTTATTTGAACGTCTGAATACCTTTGCAGGTACACCTCACTTTTGCCAAGACAGAGATACCGAAATACCAAAATTAGAGAAATGGAAAGCCGAGAGGAAGAGAAACCAAAGAAGACCTTGAGAGTTATGGTTTTACTTGGTCCTTGTAAGAACATTTTGTCATCGACTGTGGGGCCGAGTAAGATTTCCAACCATGGTCGTTAGAAGAGGTAGAGCATGTTTTGGAAGACCTCAACCAGAGAGAACAAAAGATGATACAACCCAACTCGAAAAACAAATGACTAAGGCCACAAACACTTTACAATTGAGTCAGTCATCTCAGCATCCAAAACAAGACCCTACCAAACATCAAAAGAACCTCAGCAGAAGAAGAACTAGACATCAAATGTTCTTTCTTCTAGTTTTTTTACAAGACAAGTTTATATCAATAATTTTGACTCTTTCTGGGGTCTAAATAGAAGAATAAGTTAGAATAGGGTGGTGTACTTAGTAAATTAGACTCTTTCTCACTAATTGACCGAGGACGCTTTCACAAACGTGAATCTCTCACGATTAAGTCTCACTAATAAATCGAGTATGTTTTCACAAATGTGAATACATCTTGATTAAGTCTCACTTACTAGTTGAGGATGCTTTCACAAACATGAATTCCTCTCAATTAAGTGTCATTAACTGACAGATTACACCTTCACAAATATGAATACCTCTTGATTAAATTTTGTTAATCGACTTTGTATGTTTTCACAAATGTGAATCCTTATCAATTAAGTTTCACACACCCTTCTAGGATAATTTCCACTAATTACTTCATTAAACTCTACTAACAACAACTACGAAACAATAAGGTAAATGAAGGGAGAAAGGCCAAAAAAATCTTAAAACTTAACAAACCGCATAAGCAAGATAAGTCATACATAAAAATAGATAACTTGTTACTTTTATCATTGTGTGTCTCTGCCAAAAATGAAAATGCAAGTACTAAAAAAATTGACAACTCTATAGTCAAGATAAACCAACTCTAATGGTCGTGTATACAAAAAAACATACCACAAAAGATCACTCAATGTTAATGTCCTGGTCCACACCAACATCTTCAAAACCCTCAAGCGTAGGCACCTCACCCTTAAAAAAATCCTTGCCCATACCAAAGTCACCTATGTGGAGAGGGAGTTTATTGAAATGGACTACTTGTTGAAGCCAAGCTCATGTTAGTCCAACACAAATTGTTGGGCATTCTCCAACTCCTTTTCAATCTTCTCATGTCAGCATTGTTCCAAGTGGTGGGACAAGGCCATGTCCATCAAACTCTGTCACAAGCCCTTTACTTCCTACCAAAGCTTTTCCTCCTCTACGGTCACAAGACTCTTTTCTTGGAGTCACAGTTGGAGTACTCCTCTACCAGAGCCTTTAATTCACTATCAAGTTTACCATTCGTTTGCCTCAACTTCAGCTAGAGAAGCCCCCATCACATGTTTAAACAACAACATTTCCTTTAGAAAATTATCATGTTAAGAAAGATCAAATCGCTAGTTAACTGAACAATTAAGGTCCACCAGGCAAATATAATCAGACTACATTAATAACTTATTTGAGCAGAGTGCCTTCACTCTTCTTTCACCAAGATTAAGATACCAAGATACCCAAAGACCAAAAGCAGAAAAATTGAGAAGCCAAAAGGAGGAGAAAACGAAAAAAACCTTAAGAATTTTAATTTGATTGAATCCTTATAAGCATAACTTAAGTGTTTTATACAGATGTTTGTATATTTCACATTATCAATCCTATCATTCACCTTTTTTGTCTTTTAATGTAAGGCTATCTAACTTTGTAAATCACTAATTTGATTCTTATGTGTTCATCAAAACTAATTAAGAAATATGTCATCAATTTCAATTTTACATTCTTTGAACCTTCTAATTTTATTTACATATTTATTTATAACTTTCTTGATCAAATATAATCAACAATAAAATTTTAAATATCTACATTTTCTCGAAAATACAATCTTAAAAGTAGTTGAGTCTTTTAAACGTCCTAAAATAACCATACAACATGTAAACTTCAAGTGATTCATGACATGTAAACTTCAAGTGATTCATGACAAATAAAAGGATATTTCTTCTTCCACTTCCATATCTTCGTCTTCCGTATCCCATCTCCATAAATATGCTAATTTCCCCTTTTATTAGATTATACAATTTAAAAATAAAAAATATATTTCAGGTTGTATAAATTAAAAGAATTTCTATATTTTGGATTTCGAAAGTATTTTTAGCTCCTTACACAATCGAATAAAAAAAACTTCTAAATTGTATAATTTGAAACTTTTTTTTAAAGAAAATAAGTTTTCAAAACATAATCCAAAAATAAAAAAATTAATTTCTGAATTACAAAATTCTAATAATTTCAAGATTGTACAATATACAATCAAAAATAAATAAATAAAAAATTTCTGATTACATAATTCAAAAAGACCAAAATAGAAACTTTCATATTTATGAGAGTATAAAATGAAATAGATGGATGAAATATATGAAAGTGGAAGAAGTAATGACCTAAATAAAAAGTGGGACAACCATTCAATTTTATTTGCTAACAAGTTTATCATATCATCGCTTAATTTTAATCGTTTAGCTGATTGAGGAAAAATATTTTAATAAAAAATTGTAAACGAAATTTCCATATTCAAGTAAAATTAACTTCATATAAGCATTCCACACATTGACGAATACTATGAAGAGTATTAGTTCTTATCGCCACCATCTCTTTCCACAAATATATCTCTACATAAATTACAATAAGTCTATCTCTTTTCATCTTGAAGGAGCCTGTCGTAAACCCTAGCAACGTCAAGTATTCTAAACACCAAGAAAACAAAATAAAAAGAGCAAGACAAACCTATTAAAAAAGACAAGGTACGAGTTTTTCTATGGATTTACAAGGCAGCTAAGATAAAAGAATATCAATCCTTGCTGATAAAAAAAAGGTTTAACCAATATTCGCTATAACAAATATTCCTTATTCTAAAGTAAATAATTATGTTGGTCTAATGTTACAGACACTTATCAAAAGAAAGACTACAAAATTTCTTGAACAATTATAAATATACATTTGGCTCAATAAAAGAATCTTGCAGCTGGGACTGGATTCACAAATTCTCTGGTTGGAGAATAGTTGGAAATTCCAAGTAGCTAAAGGCAACCTGCAGTCATGCTAAAAATACAGGTCAACTTAGAATGCTTCAATAACTTCAACTTCTTGAGCTTTAGATTTGCCTTTTGGCCGACCAGACCGTCTCACGTCTTTTCCGGATAAAAATTCAAGGGCTTTTTCCAGGGTGACATCAGTTGGCTTGATATTCTGAATGTCAATTTCAAAAGGAAAAAAATGTCACACTAGGAAAAATTGAGCGTTGGAAAAACAAGCTTTGAAATGTTACTTTGACATAATGGCTGTGTTCGATTACCGATTGGATGGTGAAGAAAAAATGTGAAAGGAAACATTTCTTGCCTCGGTCTCAGGCCTAACATTTGCTTGTCTAGCTAGTTGTTCAAATGTAAAACCATGTACACCATTTTGCAGAATAGACATCAATAGTAAAAGTGATTTATCCACTTTATGTTAATTTAAATCAATCCGAAGAACTAATATTATAAATATAAAATTAAAGTCCACAACCTTAGGGTTCCACCACCCATGGTGAGAAACAATAAAAAATCATCGTAGTCGAAGACAACGAAGAAAACAACAAAGTCTGGAATAGCCTATTACCCCCTACTGGCTAGGCCATAATTTCTAAAACTAAACAAAGGGGAAAAATAACAAAAACGTATCCGTCCACAAATGTGATTTCTAACATACATTATAGACGTCTGTTTGCTTCATTGGTAACAAAAAAATTTAACCAGTTGTAATCCGAGAACATACGTCAACATCTAAAGTCAGCAGTTAGGAAAAGAGCGATGTTACATGCTTTGTTTCCATTTCTTAGAAGGCATACTTTCATTGTCTATATTAGGATATGCTCTGAAACCCAAATGACTGGAAGACTAAAACTAGATTAGGACACCTGTATGGTTGTTACTGACAAAAACTAGGATATAAATTTGTATCACTCATTGGCTATCATCATGAATGAAGAAATATCAATCTTGTTTTTATTGTGTCTGTAGCGGTAGAGAAGCTCTTTGCATCCTAATGTTGAAATAGGTGATATTGTCTTGCTGTACAGCTTATATAAAAGCTGTTTTTGAGTGTACCTAGCTTTAGGTTAAGGAACATAGACGGTAGCCTTCCTCTTTGAGATGTACTTATACTCATCATTTTATACATATATAACGGAGAGCTGATTTTTTGGCCATCTCTAAATTTAACTTGTTATCAGTGCATGAATGAAGACAAATAAAGAGCATGGACACATCATTCCAATGAGAAACCATAAGCATGACAAAAGATGTTCTAGTTCACACAAAAAAAAAATGAGTTTCTATATTTTGCATTTCTTGGACTCATAATATGTAGGATTTGTTCTTTATTTTCTTTGTAAAATAGATGCAAAAAGTATTTTTGTTAGCTTTGGTTATAATTGAGCCTATCAACCCCAAAAGGAACAAGGGGGTGTCGCCTTTGAAAGACAGACTAGAAAGGAGTAAATGGCAAACAACCAATAGCCATTGATCCTGAAGCAACCGCTCATAGCTAGGTTCCAAAACATAAAGTCATATTGTGTAGATCTTTGGATTAAACGAAGTGAGACACATCATTTAGTTTTCTATTGGCATACTTGCCCTAGGAAGTGTGTTTGTCTAATGGTATGTTGATGATGTAGTTATGACATGAAATGATGCCACTCAGATTTCTCAGCTAAAAGAGTAGTTATTCAGTCACTTCACTTTGAGACCAAAGATCTTGGCTATCTGAAATACTTTCTTGGTATTGAAATGGCTTAGTTAAAGGAAGGTGTTGTAGTTTCACAAAGAAAATATGTCGTGGAAATGGAAAGCCAAATGATAATCCAACAAACCCAAATCAGAAGCAAATATTGGACCAAGGTGAAACCTTTTTAAATCCAGAAAGATATAGAAAGCTAGTGGGAAACTCATTTATCTCAGTATTCCAAGACTTGAGACTTCTTATGCAGTTGGACTTGTTAATCAATTCATGCAGAATCCTCATATTGGCCTTTGGAATGTTGTGATTCGCATTTTCATATATGTCAAAAAGGATCCACTACTAGGATTGTGTGTGAGTACAAGGGAAATACTCAACTGCTACCCATCATCATTGATATCAATCTTTCTTTAATTCTCTATGTAGCTTCCTCAACAGCTTTTAATGGTTCTTATGCTAGATTAGTAGTATGGCCGTAGTGTATCTGTTTGCATCCCAACAAATTACATACTAAAAGATAACCAAAATTAACAAAATAGAGATCAAGCACAATTGTATTTGCACAGTCAAGAGGAGAACCCATACTAAAAGATAACCAAAATTAACAAAATAGAGATCAAGCACAATTGTATTTGCATAGTCAAGAGGAGAACCCTAAACCCTAAACGCATGCTCAACAACTATGTTGCTATGGTTGCATAGTCGGGAGGAGAAATAAAATCTAAAATTAGAAAGTGCTTAAAACTACAATCATACCTTAGGAACAGAAGCTATTGTGCGCCGATGTCTTACAGAAAACCCAACTCTTGCAAGCTTTATTATGACAGGTTGTCCATCCTTGGGATGGTTACCCTAACCACAAGCAAACGAATTAGTCAGCAAGACTAAAAAATGCAGCAGGGACAGGCAAAAGGTTCGTTATCACTAGAACACAAATAAAAAATATCATACAAATGAATAATATTTTGAAGATTGAGAATTTTGAAAAAAAAAAAAACCCTTTATTTAATTAGTTCATGTTGTACATATCTTGTTCCTAAAACATCATTCACTATGGACAAATTTTGTAACACAACACAACAGTGGTTATAGAATTAACATCAAATATTCTTTTTGAAACAATACCCACACACATATAACACCAACTGCACATGAGATTATCTTATATTTATAGTTAAAACATGGTATGCAAAATCAACATTGTAGCATTTTGAAGAAGAATTTTAAATTGCTTGATGTGACAGAAGAGACAATATAAGAAAAACTAAGAACTAGAATTCCATATTTTAGGAATGTGGCAGTGAAATTGTGATGGGACAAGTCACAGAATGGTACACGCCCGTGATAACATGTTGAATTTAGTGAGATGGAATAGCATGAGCGATGTTGGTTTCTTATGCAATATATATGTTTTATGCAGAATATTGATCACGTAAACTAGGTGTGCTTTCACGTTTCAACACTGATTTCTCACTTTCCAACAAATAAAATGCGTCAACGTGAAACTATTGGATTCATGTACCACGATGGCCGAATGGTTTTGCATACACTCTAATTCATATGCTACTTCCTAGGCTAACACTAAATGCATTTAATACGCTATACTTATAAATGAACCAAGCGCACATATCCTAACAAATATGATAAGAACCTAAGGCTCAAATTGAAAACTGAGAAACATACCAATCTCAATGGGTATTGTAGCAACTCCAGTATTGGATTCATGTTCCACGAAGGTCAAATGGTTTTGCGTACACTCTGATTCATATGCTACATCCTAGGCTAAGCGATACTTATTCCAACAAACGCTAAATGCATTTAATATGCTATACTTATAAATGAACCCAGAACACATTACAACAAATATGATAAGAATCTACGGCTCAAATTGAGAACTAAGAAACATACCAATGTCAATGGGTATTGTAGCAACTCAAGTGCATCTTCAAGAGTGATAGAACCCACATCCTTGACCTGAAACAACCCAAATTGTTACTTTTTTCCTTTCATTGGAAGAGATAATAATTGGTCATATTTGCACAAACAGTTCTTAACACATCGAAAAACCTACCAGACATCAACCAGAGGTTGCACAAATGCAAGCGCAGCATGAGCAAACACAAAGTCACATTAATAAATAATTAAAAATGGTCCCTCCTACACCCAAACGAACAAAAAAGGCTACCCTAGACAGGAAATAGAATGACTTCATTGAAGTATAATTACCAAAAGAGAGAATCAAGTTTACCGTCATTGAACTATTCAGTAGTGTTCAATACAAAAACATAAGACATCTTTTCATTCTTTTGTTTCCATTACAAAAATGCAACTTATATTTACAGTGTGATAGAGTCAAATATGATTCTCTGTAGCATTATGAAATATGAATTAAATTTCAGATCACATAAGTTTCATAATGCTTCCAACAATTAAAGTGCAGCAAATTCCCAAATTTTATCACATCATAAAGACAATCAGATACATTTCTGATATATCATTTTGTCAAAAAGATCCTTTGAAACTTGAGTTAGCGGATTCCAAACTTACAGTAAATTTAGAGGTGTGAACTGTGAAGCCAATATTACATAAAATAAACCATGTCAAGGTTACGTGAACAATTATGACATATTTTTACTATTCTCCTTTCATGAAATATCTACCCAACATTGGCATATAGTTTACTGTTATAAATAGCAGATAATTAGGATAAAAATATTCTTAATATCTCCATATTAATTAGGAAAAAATATCTTCAGAATCTTCTTATACATTTCAGCATACTTTTTTACTTATTTTAAAGGTTTTGATTGTTAGATGATCAGAATGTAACTGGCATAATTGTTGCTATAAATAAAATAATTTTTTTATTTTGTAACATAATTTAAGTCGTTATCAAAGCTCCAGATCTTGGAACCCTTGTTTCCACTGCCTTGTTAATAGCCACCACGACCATTGTTCTCCATCCCATCGTTGTTGAGGTTAGTGGTGGGATAGAAATGTGTGCCCCACTCACTGTTGCCACAGACAACATCATCAGTACCTCTTGAGCCCATTCTAAGGGGCCGTGACATCTCATTTGACTCCAATTTGAGTAGATCTTAATTGTTTTGATTCTTTTGCCAACGGATTCTCTTTGTTATGACTCAGCTTCTTTTTGTTGTTATTTTGCAATGTCTAGTATGAAAGCTTTTAAAGAGGAACTTGATTGTTTGCGAACAATAATTGAATTATTAAGTCCTCAAAATGTATACCCTACCCAAGAAAGAGTACATTCAATACTATTGGTCGTTGGTCTCAGAGTATATGGATCCTCAATTCAAGAGCAGCTAATCCCATGACTCCTTTTCCTAAGCTCTCCAATTTGTACATCAAAATGACTAGAGAACAACTCATTACAGTTGCAAAAAGTGATAGTGCACCCATAAGAGGATCTAGGAATATAACTTTAGAATCATCAATTGTAATATGTCTCACCAAGATTGTCAAACTCGCGAGTCTATGAAGACTCGTGGGAGCTCCGTAGACTCGACTCGCAGACTAGACTCGTAGACTCGTAAGAATCTACTTTCAACTTGCAATCCGCGACCACATGCAACCCGTGACCACCGCAACACGCGGCCACCTGCAACCCGTGAACACCGCAACCACCGCACGAACCACCTGCAACCCGCGAACACTCCGCTTGATCGACCGTTTTGGGGTTAAAAGAAACCCAGTTGGACTCGCCAACTCGGACCAGAGTCACGAGTCCACTCCGAGTCTGGATCGAGTCCACCGAGTTTACCCAAAAACTGTTCAGCAACTATTTTTCTCTTCTTACGGCCTATTTAAAGACCTTGTCATGAGGAAGACAATTTTAATTGATAAGGAGCAAAGTGGGTTGTATTTGTTGAGTCTAAGAACCAAAACAAAACAAAGGAGGTCACAAGCCAACAAGCAACATCATAAACATGAGCAAGTTCCCAAATATGGCTTCATAACAAAAGGCTTGGACATCGCTCTTGTTCCCTCATTTGTTTACCAAAAAGTTTGTTGACTTTTTCAATTGTGATATTAGTAAACTATCAAAGCCACGTCACACATTCTATCACAAACCATTGTGAAAGGAGTAATTTTCCATTCAATTGAAATCACTTTGATGTTTAGGGGCCTGTTTTAGAATCTATATTTTGAAACACAATGGTTTGTTACTTTTGTTGATGTTGATGTTATGAAAAGTAAAAATGAGATATTTCAAATCTTTGTTAATTTATTTGACTTGTCTAGAATCAATTTGAAAACAGCATAAAAAGAATTAGGTCTAAAATATTAGTATTGAATATGTGAAACATGAATTGTCTAATATTTTGTCCCATAATGGCATTGCTCATGAACTAATATGTGTTAAAACTATACAACAAACGGAGAAATTGTGTTAACTATCACATATCACTCTACCAGGGACAAAAGCCCAAGGCATGCATCAGCTAATCAGACCATTCTATTAAGCTTGACCTATTTTGACACCCCTAAACATATTATGCAGGCATGCAACACGTTTCCCTCTTAAATTTTCAAGACACATGGGATATTCAACATCTATTTGTCACAGATACAAACTATTATTGGAATACTACGCAACCATAGCCTAAAAAAACAGTAAAATAAAATGAAAGTGTTGAAAACAGCAACGTGACATACATGAGACACAGAGGCTCTTTTGGGTATGTATCCCTTCCTGTCTTCTCCGAGCTGAACATAAAATCCATAAGGACCAGTTTTCAAAAGAACCTGAAAAAAAATAAGCAGCCCCACAAGATAATTAAAACTTTGTTATAACATGTAAGTTACATCTAAAACAAGTTTGTTATAACATGCAAGAGAAGCATCTAAAACAAACCTTTTCATTTGAAGCACTGGTAACACCTAGGAGTTTTGGCTCCTCCACTCTAGTGCTTGGCTGAGATGCATCCTCTTCCTCCTCTGTACCATATAATGTTTTAGCAATGTACCTGTTTTCAGAAACACAAGAAAAACTCATCACAAATTTGTTTGCATATTTTAGTTACAAATACTAAAAAGGAAGGGTAAGTCAATAGGTACAAGAAAAATAGCATTCATAAAACTTAGATGAGATCCCATAAGCTTAGTGCTCATCCACTATTTTTCAAACACTAGACACTAAATGTACTTACCAATACTCAAAGGAGTATATATGAGAAAAAGAGCTTGAGATATCTATACTGATTCAGATTCATATACACAATATTAGGTTACAGATAGGTACAACACACAGCTTTTACTCAAAAGATCATATAAATTTTTCTAACACTCCCACCTCAAGGTGGAACATATAACTAATCCAAGCATGGAACATATACATTGAATCCAAGGTCCTCTCAAGATTTGGTAAAATTGTCTGCAAGTTGATAATGGAGCCAACAAACTCAGAATCTTCATATTCATTTTCAAAATATTTTTATTTTCTTATTTGATTACTAGAAATTGGTGATGCATAGTAATTGGTGTGACTACCATCATTGGAGCTCTTGATCTCGAGAACCCTATTGCCACCACTACCATTGTGGTTAATGATGGGTAGAAGTATGGCCCACACAAGCAATCACAACACCAACAATTACATTGGCAATAGAATTGACATGCACAACCACGTATATCGACACAAATAACCCACTTGACTAGCTCTAATGAAGTCCATTCCTCGTCACCAACACAGACAATGTCTTTTGAGAGATCATAAGCACAGTCCAAGGGGTTGTGATATCCCATTTCGCTCCAATTTGAGTAGATCTGAGCTTTTTGGTTCTTTTGCAAATGGGCACTCTTTGTTGTGTGTTTTATTTTATTTCCTCGATGTTTCGAATGAAAACCTATTATGAAGAACTTGATCTTCTGGGAACAATGATTAAATCAATGATCAAGTCCTCTGAATTGTATACCCAATGTCTCTTCCTATAACTTTTTTTATACATCAAATGACTGGAAAGAAGACTTTAAGCCTAACTTTACAAACGTGGCTTAGAAGTTGAGGCTAACACGCATTTATTTATAATAATATGGTCATATTGCTAGTTGACATAGGATCTATAACACACCCCCTCGTGCTAAGGACTGGACATCTCAAGCGTGGAAATAAAGAAGAGTCTTGATAGGCTATGAATCTTATATATATATATATATATATATATATATATATATATATATATATATATATATATAT
>Ga0123341_1004158_pt1 | contig 12636 bp, 9 predicted proteins | sample Turbeapinknodule_FD_89959 | JGI IMG/M metagenome (GOLD analysis project Ga0123341, IMG submission 89959) | Root nodule microbial communities of legume samples collected from Mexico - Turtle bean Mexico pink nodule | ecosystem: Host-associated > Plants > Roots > Nodule | place: Mexico: Nepantla... | reverse complement strand
ATTTGAAATTCGTAACTTTTAATTAATATAATTTTGATTAACTTTTAGTTTTAAAAATCACCATCTTCAATCTTACAAGTTTATCGTCTTCAATTTTGTAAAAATACTACAAGTATCATACATTTTCATCAATTTAATTAAATAACACTATAGGTGATTAAAATTAAAGAATCAAAATTGTGTACAAAAGTTTAGAAACCAATATTACGAATAAATATGATGGTAACTCTTCTAAGTAAGAATAAATATGAATTTATCGATGATTCAATCCTTAAACCTCCAACACAATATCTCACTTCTTTGGCATGACTACAAAACAAACAATATCATTATCTCATGGCTTCTAAATTCTATCCCAAGGAAATACAAACCAATGTGCTTCAAGAATGTTTTTTGTACCACAATATTATGAAAATAAATATTTTGTACCACTCTTATGGATATTTGGATTCTCTTTAAGGAACATTGCAACAAGGATATTTGACTTTATGATCTTTTATGAATCTTTATCAAATAAAATCAACTTATATTATGTGGGATATTAAAACTTAATTTAGCATGACTTCAACCACTTGGAATATGAAATTCATTTTTTTGATGGATATTAGATCCAAGTTAACATACTCTCTTAGTTGTGATTTTGAATAGTGTAAATAATGATTAATATAATTTTAACCAGGTCATATAATTTGTTATCTAGTCTGCATTTCATATATATACACGTACAAATCATTTACATAATTTCCCCCCAATCTTATTGCTTAAGTAATATGTTATATTTGATAGGCACTTTATTGGAACAATAATCTATATCATGATTTGACTTGTGCTACGTATAGTGTTTTTAAAACAATACCTTTGTTGTGTAGAGAAAAGCTTTGAGAAGATTTACAATTTTTATTTTTGCCGAAGATTCAATGTTTAAAATCTATTCACATCAAAAGGGTGCTCTAATACAAAGTACCAACTAATGCATCTGCCTTAATTGCTATATATGATATTTGTTGCATGAAGACGTAACAACACTTAATAAAATAAAAGGGAGAAATTGCATTACACAATAGAGATAAACAACATAAAGAAAAATTAATGCAATGTTAAATATTTCATGTGAACATAGGTTCCAAAGTTATTCAATTGAAACTTTAAGTGAAAGAAAGAATAAGACTAAGAAAAAAAATAGTAGGTGTTCTTGTAAGGATGAAAAGGGGTCTTCTTATACTACTAATGACGTTCGATGTCCTCTACAACAATATATCCAATCTCAGACAAGGTACCTGTAAAAGATACTATGATGCCTAAGATATAATTCAATATAGGATAAGTGAAAGTAATAAATAATGTTCAATGAGGTGTACTTTTGCCTTGCAGTGCATATTTATAGGATCCTAATGAACTCTTTTTTTGGGTTTGTATTAGAGTAAAATGCACAGATAATCTTGGTGTTAAAATAAGATTTCATACCTTTGAGGTTAATTGTACCGTACAAAATGTTAGTTATTAATTCCCTAACAATCAGACTCGACCATATCATTCGTGTGGTGTCTGATCTTTCAACCAAGGGACATTTAGCCATATTACCTAATGATAACATTCGACTATTGATATCGATGGTACAGTAGGATAAGACAAATCTCAATGAAACTAAGACAATGACTAGTTTTTAGTCTTTACTCTAAAAGAAGTATTTGAAATTCCAAAAATTCTTGTAAAAATAGAAAATGTCGGAGGTAATTGAAACTATCTTTACATCTTTCCTATAAAAGTTTCCATTGTCTTTCTTCCCTATAAAGCTCTCCATTGTATATACAGGGAGTGCCCTAGACTTATTAAGAACACTTGTATATTTTATACTAAGTGTTAAGTCTAAATTGAATTTAAGTGTTGAAAATCTTTCTTGTAAATGCCATTAAAATGTGTAAATGAGATATGACTTGTTAAAAAAAATTGGGTTGTAGTCAGAAGTTACAAAGTAACAATACTTCCTATATAATTTGTATGGACATGAATCAATATAAATTATGTGTTATTTTTTTTTGCATTTATTTTAGCCTTATTATCTAAGTCATAATTGTGACTTTCATACTTGCTAAAATAATAATTTTTTCATGTTTGTAAGTTATATTTCTCAAAACGTTGAAATAATAACTTTCAAAATTTCTTAAAAGTACAATTCAACCTCCTCTTATTTTTATTGGATTTGAATGAATCTTTCCTTTTCCATTTATGGACAATTATGATCCAAGATGAAAAAGAGAAGGAGGTGGGTACAATTTTTTTTCTTCTTGTTTTTACTCAAGACAATTCTCATGCCTTTTAAGGTCGCAAAGAAAGATGGACAGAGGTGTGTCCAATGTAGAATTCTTGGTCATAGTAAAGGAAAATGTTTCAAGTTACAAAAAGATTAAACCAAACACTTCTTATGTGGTTCATCAAGTTGTCAACTATCCACCTAATATGTGCAATTACACAAATCACTTTTCAACAATTAACTTGTGGAAATTCTCTCGTATATATAATTTTTATTTTCAACTTGTACAGTTCGAAACTCGGTCGATCGAGGTCGTGAACTAATAATATAACGTAATAAATACGTGGCAAGAAAGTGGTTATAATTGATATTGAATGAGTCAAAGACACGCTGCGAAAGACACCCTCATAATATTAGGAAACCACCGCACACGATCTGGTTATCACTACACACGTCTTAGTGAACCAATTACCTGGCCCACACGGGAAGAGACCCAGGTCAACCTATAAATGAGACTTCTGAAGGGGGGAAATGTACATTTCTAATATCCTAAGAGAACATACTAATCATTATCACTGACTTGAGCGTCAGAGTGTAATCACAGGTACACCACCGACCGACGGAATGCGAGAGAGAAGGAAGTTTGAAGAATTCAGAGACTACTAGCATGACAACGAACTGTGTATCAAGTTGATCAATATTACTTAGGTCTCATCATCCACACATTTATTTATATTTTATAGTTTAAAAATATTATGAAGAATCCTGTGAGAAAAGTAGCTTGAAAAGATACAAACTATGAGCTTGTTCCTCCCCATTATTGAAATAAAATTTACTTACTGCTGTATATATTATATGTTGCTTCACGGACTCATGTATAAACCTTAAAGTAATAGCCACCATTGACATGCACATATTATTTGTTTATGCAAGGAAAACTGGTAATGAAGAAAAACATGCAGAGTGACACTTGGCATGGTAAAATAAGATTACCAGACAAAGTACTACGTTAACCTCTGATTTGAACTGAATGAATGTAAGATTAATAAAATTGGATCAGAGATAATCTTAATTTATAGCATTAAGAACTAAGAATCTGTGCAACCGCCCTGTTTGGTCGCTTCTTTTGGGTCTCAATACATGCATTGCATCTCATCACAAAGTAAAATAGTAAATTAAACATCAAGCTCAGATCTATCATGTGCAGTGTTCTTTCAGTAAAACCCACATTCTCCCCTTTGCGTCTCACTGCACGCGCCACCCCACCACCTCCCACGTCACCTTGGAAATGGCGGGGAACATCAATGGGGATTTAAAAACTCCTTGTCCCCATAAAAACAAATCCTTTCTCTCTCTTCACATTGCATGATTGGATGAATTTGTTAACTTTTTTGGCCCTAGAGGATGAGAAATATTAATAAAGTTTAAGTTTTTTATACCCCATTTTGTAGTACTTGATATTGCTATTTTATTTATTAATGGGAAAATAATGGTACGAGGACCAATATGGTTTGATGCAAGAGAAAGCAATTCTTCAATAAGAAAAACACTGTCATTTTTCTTTGACATTATAAACATTCATGACCATTATTCTATCTTTGCAAAACTTGAATAAGATATGAATTATGGTGCTTAAGACTAAGAAGCTTAAGTTTAATTAAAAATGGTTGCATGGGGACTAATACTATAACTATGGCTTAATGGTGAGGTTTAGCAGAGGAAAGAGAACTGTAAACTGAGCAATGAGAGGTAAGGTTGTTGCCTCATAATATGACACAAGAAAGACAATTAAAATAAGGAATGGAAAAAATAATGAGCAAGAACATTTCTCTATCATATTTGACCTCCAAATGCACATGGCTGCTTGGGTTTCTGTTCTATTAGTTTTTGGGTTTTTAAAAGTTTTTGCCTTTACCCTCACAAGTTTACAATCACATGCTGTCCTCTCTCTTCTGCTCTGAGCTGACTCTCTCTTTCTCTCTCATCTGTAGTGATTGGCTACATACATGTTTCGGCTGTGTCATTGAATGCTTTTGACTCCATAGTTGAAGAGATTCCTCAGATCTACAGGGCAGGACTTTTGGACATTGTCAGCCTCAATTCTTCATCTTTCTGGGGTCTTTTTTGGTCACTCACTTTAATTCCATCAATCCAGAAAGGTTGGCCTTCTTCAACAATTCATTGTCATGACATGATTTACAATCATATATAAGGTTGGTTTGCATTTAATGTATTGCTTTTTAATCTCAGGATGTCCAATTTAAATCCTTATGCCTTTTCTTTTGAGTTCTTTTTCTTTCATTCTTGTGATGGGGTTGTTGTTGTTGTTCTTGCAACTGATGCTGATGATGGATCTTGATTTCGTTTATTGCAATTGAGATCATTCATCCAATCTTCTTCCTAGTTATGAAAATGTGAAATAGTTTTTTTTTTTGCAATTTGCAAGTGATTGCTGAAGTTTATCTGTTTTGTGTGATTGAGCTCTTAAAAGTCTCAGGCGCCTTTTTTTGTCACTTCCTTTCTCGTTTTCTGAATGTGCAGTGTCAGGTGCTATTCAACTTCTGCTTCAAAATTTTCCAATAACTTTTTGAAAATAGTTTAATTGTCCAATTCGAGATTTCTTAAACAGTTAAACTTGTACTCAAGTGTGATTTCTTCTGGGGCTGATATCAGATATAATTTCTTTAACTGTTGTCTTTGAGTCATGATTTTGTCACAGTCCATATTTCAATTCTTTAGCATGACATAATGACGTCAAATCAGTGACCATTTTGTTTCGTTTCTTTTAACTTTTTCCTTATTCTTCTAGTTTTGGTCGGTTAAAGTTAAGTTCCTGATCTTGGTTACTTTCACTGTACTACTATAACTATTGTACAAACTTCTTTTTATTTCAACTCCACCTTTCCTTAATGGTAACTTAATTCTATTATTATATATCTGTTTCGATTTCTTACGAGAGACTCATCTTGGCCTAACAAATTGCAGCTGGCACTAGTGCTCTGGCTTATAGATAAAGCCAAGAATTAAACATTGACCAGTGCTTCTTGAGATGGAAGTGCTAATGGATTGAAGGAAGAGGAAGTCGAAATCACAAGTTGAATATTGTGGAAAAGAAAATTGGATGCTATCAGTTTGTTTTCAATGGTTTGTGAGATGGAAAGTGATTGTATTGAAGACATGGACGTTGAAGTCCTCTCTTCAATGTGGCCAGAAGATATTGGCTCTGATGTTGGAAAACAGTTCAATATAGAGAAGCCTGGAAGGGACCAAGATATGTTGGAGGAAGTCACAATCTTGGAGGAGCCAACTATAGCTGATTTCCAGCGTCTCATGGAGCTTACAAATTACACAGATAAAGGGTCTTCTCAGCTGGCATATCTCATGCAACACTGGGAGTATAAGCAGGCTAATGCAGTTCGGCTTCTCAGAGAGGAACTTGACAACCTTAGTAAACAAAGGAAGGAAGTTGAGCTCAGGAAATTGGAGATACTGAAAGACAATCGGTTTGAGGAGGAGAATTATGGCGGTGACAAGCGCCCAGTTTCTATATTGGATGAGATTTACTATACATGGCAAGATGTGCCAGTGCCTCTCAGGAAAAGTGATGTAGTTGTGCAAAACAAGAGGATTGAGATTGATGCTGAGTATGACACTGTTGTGTATTGGAAACAGCGGGCGCTGCAGTTGGAAAGACAGTTGGAGGCAAGTGTCAATAGAGAGCAGATACTAACGGACAAGTTGCAAGAAAGTATAAAGAATTTTGAAAGGCAATCTTCACCAGTGGAAGAACTAACTCAGATTCTGAAGAGAGCAGATAATTTCTTACATTTTATACTCCAAAATGCACCTGTTGTTATTGGCCATCAGGTACATTACAGTGAGTATTGAGTTTATATCCATATGGCAGGATCTGAAAGTACTTCATAGAAATTTTTGACATGCTGTGTACACTTATTTAAGAGTAGATACCTTCTAAGTACTAAAAGAGTTAGGACCTTGCAAGTATATGAGACCGTTTTTGAACTACCGTTCACTAATTTTTCTGTAGAGTACCAGCTCCCTCTTCTAAACACATCATTCTTGTTTGGTTTAGAACATGATGGTTGACATGTTGAAATATGTATATGGAAGCAAGTAATGCACATAGACAACACTTATCTGTTCTATTGGCTTAGATGGAAGATTGCTCTATGGCCGTATTGCCTAGGTGCAGTGGACACATAATGATTCCTATATCTGTCTTTTCAAAATGCTACAATACGTGAACTGTGTAACTAAGCTCTTATCTAAAATTTGTGTTGTGTTGGAGAATTAGGTGATTGGTGCATTAACATGTGAAACATTGATATGGGAAAATGTCACCACATTGATATAACATTAAACGTAAATATAGGAACTTGTCACCTAATTGACAAAAATATGCCATGCTTTGGAATGGCATTACTTTGTTTTTCTTCTAACACATGATCCATATTTTGTGCAAAGATCGTACTATACCGGCTTTATTGTAGTTTTAATTGGTCCATCGTTATGAAAACTGAATATGTGGTTGACACTGTAAGGGATCTTTCAATCTGCAAAGGGCTGACTCTGATATTTTTCTTCAGGACAAAGAGTTGCGATATCGCTTTATCTACAATCATTTTCCAAGTTTACAAGAGGAGGTAATGATTGCTGTTGAAGCTCTTATTTCAAGGTCATATGATTAAGTTGCATTATAATTTTTATTTCATTGAATAAAAAGCTGCACATACTTCAGAAGAAACTTCTTATACTTTTCTTGAGTTATTTTACTTCTTTTGCAAAGGAGTTTTAAGTAGGCTGAAATATCTTGACTCTTAAAACTAAATCGTATTTTTCAGGACATCATAGGAAAAACAGATGTTGAAATTTTCACTGGATCCGGTGTCAAGGAATCTCAAGATTTCAAGAGGGAAGTAATGGAGAAAGGGTTGCCTGCAAAAAAGGAAATTACTTTTGAGACAGAACTATTTGGGTCAAAGACATTCTTGATATATGTAGAACCTGTCTTTAGCAAAGCAGGGGAGACAATTGGAATAAACTATATGGGAATGGAAATAACAGATCAGGTAAATGCTATTTGCTTTTGAATGTTAATTGCAGTCTTGTGCTTGCAAAGAGGATATTTATGTTTTTCACAAACTGCAGGTAAGAAAAAGAGAAAGAATGGCAAAACTTAGGGAAGATATTGCTGTCCAGAAAGCCAAAGAAACGGAACTTAATAAAACCATTCACATTACAGGTTTAATCACTCAGCCAAATCTGTATTTATGAATTTTACTTTAAGTTTGGTTTGGCTGCAACAAGCTTATTTTTTTCTCCTTATCCTTCTCTCCTTTTCAACAGAGGAGACTATGAGAGCAAAACAAATGCTGGCAACAATGTCTCATGAGATAAGATCTCCACTATCTGGAGTTGTTAGCATGGCTGAAATTCTTTCCACCACGAAACTTGATCGGGAACAAAGACAGCTTTTGAATGTCATGATATCTTCAGGAGATTTAGTTCTTCAACTTATAAATGACATTCTTGATCTTTCCAAGGTTGAGTCAGGTTAGAAATTTCTCCCACACCATTGCTGTTATTAGATCATTTAAATTTCTTCCCACCCCACCAACCCCATTGGTTTTTTATAGGAGTTATGAAATTGGAAGCTACCAAATTCCGGCCAAGAGAGGTGGTAAAACATGTACTCCAGACAGCTGCAGCATCATTGCAGAAAATGTTAACCTTAGAAGGAAATGTGGCAGATGATATACCTATTGAGGTGAGAACTTGAGTAACGCTTGCGTGCATTGCTAAAGATTCAGCATTGTTGTTGTACCTAAATCCAGGACTACTTCTATGATGTAGCTCTCCGGATAGTGATTATTTTCATAAATCTTAAGTACTAGTGAAGTATAGCCATTATCTTACACTTCAATTTCTTCATGCATAATTGCAGGTTATTGGAGATGTTTTGAGGATTCGGCAGATCCTCACAAATTTAGTCAGGTATTAAACTTTAATATTGATTAGTCTTATAAATCTGCAATCAACCACTTCAAATGTTTGCATTTTGGTTCTCACATGTGAAATCAAATTCTTTGTTTCATTTATTCTAGAGGAGTACACTCTTTTGTAGTTGGCTGCACAATCTTACTAGTACAGATACAACTTTGTACTACATTCAATATTTTGATAATATGCTTTGATATTTTAATATTAAACTACATCATTGCTTCATGAATACTATATAGGGCATGATGGTATTATCAAAAATATATTGACAATTACCACTAAAGAATGTATTTCTGATTACCCATTGCTCTACATTGATTATTCTGTAATGTGTTTCAGCAATGCCGTAAAGTTTACCCATGAAGGCAAAGTTGGTATCAACCTTTACGTTGTTTCAGAGCCACCTTTTGCCAAAGCAGAAGGCCATCAAAAGATGACCATAGAGCAGTCAACAAATTCAGCACAAGGAGTGAAGGAAGAGAAAAATTGTCTTGTTGGTCAGAAACACAACGACCATCCTAGCCAAAATCATTCATTCAACGATGAATGTAGAACTTCAGTTAAAAGTGAATGCTCAATGAATGGAGATACTGAGGAGCAAACTCATTCCACTGAAATAACAGTGTGGATACGTTGTGATGTATATGACACAGGAATTGGAATACCAGGTACATAAAAACGCTAATCTTTTATAGGATCAATGTTACTCTGTATCCAAATAAGTATGAAAGTACTTAATTTTTTACATCTTACCATGTCACAGAAAAGGCATTACCTAATTTATTTAGAAGGTACATGCAAGTAAGTGCAGACCATGCTCGAAAATATGGTGGCACAGGTCTGGGGCTGGCAATATGCAAACAACTTGTAAGCTTTTTTATGCCCTCTCTTATTTTGGTGAAAGTAAATTCTTGGATAACTGTAACATAGAGATTCAAACTTTGATTTGGGTATCTACATTTGAAAGTTTTCACCTCAAAATAATTAAAAATCTTAATTGAATACCATAGTACTTTTTTTTATAAAACTCAAAATATTTTAATACCTCCCTAAATCTCATTGTAGTTTTTCATAGAATTTTTTTTCTATGCATGTGAGCATAGCTTTACTTACATTATTAACCAACCAACCAAAAGTCATGATAGATAAGACTTTTAAGATAATTATTGTAAAAATCAATAAATTTAACATAAAGATGTGTAATTGGATGACAGAATAAAAACCCTTTACACTATGTTTGCATACTCTATTTTCTCTTTGTGATAACTTGACCAAAAAAAATGGTTTTTATCCTCATGAAAAAGAAAAAAGAAACAATAATCTTTCACATTATATAGGTATCTCTGTCATTTCCAACTGGACCAACATTAACATGATTTTCTTTCTGAGACTAATCATGTATTACACTTTGTCAATGTTTCCTTGCACTTGGAACAGGTTGAGTTAATGGGGGGTCGTTTAACAGTGTCTAGCAAAGAACATTGTGGCTCTACCTTCACATTCATACTTCCCTACAAAGTTTCAACGGCTTGTGATAATTCTGATGACCCAGATGAACTATCAGATGTGGATGACAATGACGATGATACCACAGAGGGGTTCTTCCAATTCCAACCACGCACTTTAGGCTCTCTCTTCTCTTCTAAAGGACCTACCAGGCCCCAAAATTTACTACCAGGTTTCAGAAGCTCCAACAAGTTCAATGGCTTTTCAGAGAATTCTTACTCATTCCCCACTACCGACATAAAATCAAAAGGGACTAGTTTAGCAGAAGATGCATCTTCAATTATTGTTGATGCTCCAGAGATGTCTGAATCAACAAGTTCATCAAATCATATCCCTGAAACAAAGAATGAAAGTGCAGTTAACACAAACCAACAGAGTCAAGATAAGGAACATGCTCTGTTACAGAATGGCAGTGTAGACTCGTCTCAACATAAGGAGGCAATGGCACTAGGAACAATGTCAAATGAACCCCAACAAACATGTCAGCAAGTGAAGACAGACACAGCCTCCCAATGTGTCAGTAGTAGTAATAATAACACTTCATCAGAAGTGACCAAATCCTCATTAGGGCCTAAGATTCTTCTTGTTGAAGATAACAAGATCAATATCATGGTGACGCAGTCAATGATGAAGAGGTTAGGCTATAGCATGGATGTTGTGAATAATGGAGTGGAAGCTGTACGTGCAGTTCAACGCCATACTTATGATATCATTTTGATGGTAATTTTTTTTATGAAGCTTTCCTCTTCGACATTACTAGCTCACATATAAAGTAACAACAATCATCTGCATTTTTATTGAAACCAGTCATCTTCATTTTTATGGAAATCAGTGCATTTTATTTTCAAGAAAACTGGTATAGGATAAGAAACAGAATGAATAATACCCTTGACTTAATTTTTATGCAATGATTTTTACTATGCAAATGTTCATTACTTCAAGTTATAAATAGAAATTTTAGCTTTAGGTGATCATTTGGTACTTGTGTTTTACAGGATGTTTACATGCCAGTTATGAATGGCCTTCAAACAACAAAACTGATTCGGTCTTATGAGGAAACTGGCAATTGGGATGCTGCAAGAAAAGATGGAATTGAACAATGCTTACCAATTTCACATGAAGGTTCTTTACCACCTAAAAACCGGATCCACATCATTGCGGTGAGTAATTTGTCCACATTTGTGTGACTCATTACATCTAATCTAGAAGACAAGAACTCCAACATGTTAAACTATATGAACATGCAAACAAAAAACCAGCACTATATTAAACAATAGAACCCGACAAAAAAACATGCCACTTGCCACCCTTTATGTAGCTTAGTGTTACTGAACTTGACAATGTTCTATTTTCTAATAGTTCTCCATGGCTCATGATTTTCATGCTTGATCAAGTTTAGCCATAACCCATTTAACTGTTTGTGCTAAAAACTAGTACTGAAATATAACAGAATTTTTTATAGCAGATTTTTTTAAAATTTAATTTATATATATTATGCAGTATAAAATATTTTTACAATAACATTCAATAGGATTTGATCATTCTACCACATTATCTTAATCATTAATATAACGTGGTGACAAGATAAATTTCGATTTGATTAGGAAACTGTCTTAATATTGGAGCTAACTACTCTCTTATTCTATGTTAATTCAATATTTGAAAACTAAAGTAACATTTCATATGTTGTCATGATAATGCAGATGACAGCAAACACGATGTCAGAGAGTGCTGAGGAGTGTTATGCATATGGTATGGACTCGTTTGTATCAAAACCTGTGACATTCCAAAAATTGAAAGACTGTCTAGAACAGTACCTGAGGTGATCATAACCATGTAAATTTTTGCTTGTGTATAAAAGAATAAGAGCCTAGGAAAGTTTTGCTAAGAATGCACCATGTTCTCTCCTCTTCATCAGTGTCTACCTTAAATTGTATAGATCTAAAACATTCTTTTTCATCTCTCCGAATGCATAATAGCTATTAGAAAGCTTGTAGGACTAGTTGGAGCGTGAATGTACTGGGAGTTTTGGCAATGTTGGCACTGCAAGAAATCATAAGAGACACACTTTTGAAGTTGATGGTAATATTTTACTTGCTGCTGCAAGTAGAAATTATGAAGAGTTTGGCACTAAAATTAAAGGAGTGAAAAGGGTGTGTGAGAATTTATGTACATGAATGATTTGAGTCTCCTGCAGTATTGGACGAGGTGCAGTTAGGGAAAGGAATACCCTGTGTAATTTTGCAGGAGATATCATTTCAAGTTCTCGACTTCAATATTTCTGCTCCAGATCATGTTACGTTTCTTCTACATGTGTACAATATAAACACAAAGAAGAGTAGTGTTAGCCATGCATTTTTTCTTTTTAACATAATATAAAGTTCATGATTAATGTTAGTGGGAGAATCACCATATCCACTTTTATTATAGTACTTTTATTTAATCACAGCATTATTAATTTTAACTTAATTTTTCTTACCCCAAATTAAAAAAAATGATTTTAGTCCTTAAACATTTAATTTAGGAAATTAAATTTGCATTCGTTATCACATGAACAATAACACAACAATAACATAAATGAAGGCAAATGGGCATATAGGACAAAAAAAACTATTGAGAGATTTGATGTTTTTATTTACTAGATGAAGTAAAAGTACACTCTTCTAAATTTTAGAGAAACTTCCTATAATTATATTTATGAAAAACAAAAATAAATACAAAATAATTACAGACAAACTTATAGCATAGTTTAATAAATTATATTTTTATTAAAAAAGTTATAAAATAGATTTACAAAAAAGCTTAACTTACTATCCTATAACACCTAAAAAATATAAATAATATTTTCTTTCACTAAT
>Ga0123341_1004157_pt1 | contig 12637 bp, 11 predicted proteins | sample Turbeapinknodule_FD_89959 | JGI IMG/M metagenome (GOLD analysis project Ga0123341, IMG submission 89959) | Root nodule microbial communities of legume samples collected from Mexico - Turtle bean Mexico pink nodule | ecosystem: Host-associated > Plants > Roots > Nodule | place: Mexico: Nepantla... | reverse complement strand
GGTCTTGTAGAATTTCATGGAGCATTTTACACCCCAGATTCTGGACAGATAAGCATAGCTTTGGAGTATATGGATGGAGGATCACTTGCAGATATCTTGCGAATGAATAGAAGGATACCTGAATTGAACCTATTCTATCGTTCATGTTTCAGAAGCTCCTACACGTAGGAAAATAATCTTGTATTTTTTGTTTTCAGCTTTTGCTTTCAGAAAGACTAAGATATGTAACTGTTCACCTTTTATCTTTTGAAAGGGTCTAAGCTATCTGCATGGAGTCAGACATCTAGTTCACAGAGACATAAAGCCGGCCAATCTATTGGTAAATTTGAAGGGAGAGCCAAAATGACTGATTTTGGTATTAGTGCTGGCTTAGAGAATTCAGTGGCAATGGTCAGTATATTCTATCTGTCTCAGTATGTTGTCATGTATTGCTTCCATAGAATTGTTTGCAAATGTCAATAATTTTATTGTTTGGTTGTTATTACAAGCATGTTGTGAAGTTCTTGTTCATAAAAAAAAAATTGCTCCTTTGCAGTGTGCTACATTTGTTGGAACTGTTACATACATGTCACCTGAGAGGATTCGAAATGAAAGCTATTCTTATCCGGCCGATATTTGGAGCCTTTGTCTTGCCCTTCTAGAGTGTGGAACTGGAGAATTCCCATATACAGTTAATGAAGGTCCTGTGAATCTTATGTTGCAGGTGTGTGTGCAATACATACTGATGTTATTTGTTTACTTTTGTCTGATCGAATGTAAATGTTTGTCTGAGAAGAATATCGTTATTTACATGCCTTTTTCTTATCACTTGTATAAAAACTTGTCATCTGAGATAATAACATTAATCACACAAAAGGAAACAAAGTATATATAATATAGCTTTGTAATAATGCTATAAATTTCAGATAATTGTGATGATTCATACCATGTGTTGTAAGGATACAGTGTAATCAATGATATAGAATTATGTCCTAACCCTGTATGAATGGCTATTCCGTTTGAGTAATCTGATTTCACTCATGTACTTCTCTCTGCAATTAATCATACTTAATTTTGTGCAGATCCTAGATGATCCATCACCATCACCATCAAAAAACAAGTTTTCACCAGAATTCTGCTCCTTTGTTGATGCTTGTCTGCAAAAGGATCCAGACAATAGGCCAACAGCAGAGCAGGTGAGAAATGAGATAAACCTTAATGTGATACGACCATGTTGTCCAGCATCTATGCTATGCAATTTTGTGGCTGTTGAAGCTAAATGTTTTGAGTTTCACTTTACCCAAAACATAAACATGTTGGTGATCATGCATTTTTTTTACTATCTTTCTGAAATTTGCATATTTTCCTGGTGGAGAATAGATTGTTTTCTCTAGAATGTGATAGAGCTTACCAAGTCAATCTTATCTTTAGATGCTTTATATATTGTGATGCCTGAAGTTTATGATTCTGTGTTGTCCTAGTGCAGCTGCTTTTGAACCCTTTTATCACAAAGTATGAGAATGAAAAGGTAGATTTAGCCGGATTTGTTCGAAGCGTTTTTTATCCTACACAAAGAATGAAGGACTTGGCAGACGTAAGTGGCTGCCAATTTTATCTCTATATTATTAAAATGGCATGCTTACATAGTTGTGAGTAAAAAACATAAAACAATGACTGGCCATTATACCGTGTGAAGAAGTGTTGCTTTTCACAGGTTGCTTAGTGATAATGAGATAAAGTTTGTTTTAGGCCTTCTTGCTAAGTATCTAAATGAAATGACAAGCTCTTTTTTCCCCTAGCATTCTTTTGAATTAACAATAAAGAAAATTAGAATTTCATTTGCTTGGATACTGTTCTTGCTATGTTCACTGTTTATGTCCTGTGCTGATAGGTCAAAACCGAGAGGTTAGGCCGAAAGCTAATACCGAAATAACCTTTCGGTTATAACAATAAATATATAAAATAAAACTAAAATATATATATAACAAGGTCCAAATTAGATAAGAAACCTGCGTTAGGAGGTGCGTAAATAATAAAACGGTGTAGAAAGAAAGTCCAAAGGTAAAGTGAAAAGCCCATTAAGAAAACTGTATAAATAAGAGGTCAACATAAGAGGTAAGGAAGAGTGATTTCTGTCTGATGAACATAAAACCATTTCTGACTTTGGCATTGGAGCGCCTTGCAGGTACACCCCCCATCTGTGTGAAGGAGAAGCCGAGAGCACCCAGCCTAAGGAGAAGCCGAGAGCACCCAGCCTGAGGAGAAGCCGAGAACACCTAGCTTGAGGAGAAGCCGAGAGCATTCAACCCTAGTTGAAGCCGAGAGTATCCAGCCCAAGGAGAAGCCGAGAGAGCCCAGTCCAAGAAGAAACCGAGAGAACCTAAGTAGTAACGAAGAAAAGCCCAAGATTGGAAGATTTGTAAAAGAGTTAATCTTGTCAACCTGATTCGAGTGTTCTTGGTCCTTGTTGTAAGAACATTTTGGCGCCCACCGTGGGGCTGAGAAGTAGCTGAAAAATGTTGAAGACAAGATGAATCAAAGGGAAGAACAGGGAGGAGAGCAGGCAGATAATATTAGCATGCCAATGACAATGTTGGTACAGCTACAGAAAGAGTTTGAGATGTTAAAAAAAAGTAATGAAGAAGCATTGAGTATGTTAAGAGCCGAAAATGCACGTATGAGGAGAAAGTTACAAGAAGAAACAGTTTTGAACTCATCCTTTGAAACCGTTCAGCCGAGAGCACAAGTGAATGAGAAGATTCATCATAATGAAAGTTCCTAAACAAAGAGAAGATTGCTTGAAAACTCTGAGGTTTTTGCGGGAGCATCTTCTAGAAAGCATCCATTCTATGATGTTATAGTCGATACTCCACTGCCTGACAATTGGAAAAATTTGACCTTTGACAAATATGACGGAAGCACAGACCCTGATGAACATATTGCAATATATATCACTCATATCAGTTTATATACATGGAATGACGCTGTTATGTGCAGGGTGTTTCCTACGACGCTGAAAGGGGCAGCATTGAGCTGGTTCACACGTCTCCCACCTTTGAGTGTGGATTGTTTCGATACATTGGTGGAAAAGTTTGGTGCTCAGTTTGCAACTAGTCGTCCTCATCATTTAACATCGATTGCCTTGGTAAACATAAGGCAAGAGAAGGGAGAATCGTTGAGAATGTTCATGGAACGTTTTGGAAAGGTTGCCTTGGGTATTTAAAATCCCAGCCCAGAGGTTACCATGCATCATATGATAACAGCATTGAAACCAGGACCATTTGCCGACAGTCTTTGCAAAAAACCCGCGACTAATTTGGATGAATTAAGGCAGCGAGCATCAAAATTTATGCAGATGGAAGAACTGAGAGAGTTTCGAATCCAGGTGAGGGTTGATGGAGGTGAAAAGAGGGTGATAGAAAGAGAAAGTGGACCTATGGTTAGAAGAGCTAGAGAAGAGTTTAGAAGTCGAAAGTTCCAACAATACACACCCTTAAATACAAACAGAGCAAGAGTTCTACTGTTTATTTAATGACAACATTTGGAAGAGGCAGTAAAACTAAAAAGATTAAAATCAGATATTTGGTAGTAGATGCTACCACATCATATAATGTGTTGTTGGGACAGTCTTCTTTGAACAAGTTGAGAGCAATAGTCTCAACACCGCATCTGGCCTTGAAATTCCCGACAGAGAAAGGGGAGATAGCAACAATTTATGTCAATCAAAAAGATGCTCGGGAGTGTTATGCGACAGGTTTGAAGATGAATTTGAAGACGAATAAAGATACTGAAAAAATGGTGGCAATGGTGGATTTGGACCCCAGATTGAATGATGAGAGGTTGGAACCGAAAGAAGAAACAACAGCTGTGGTTTTAGGCTAAGATGAGAGACAATGTACTTACATAGGTGGAAGTATGCCTGAAGAATTATTGAGCAAACTCATTACAGTGTTGCGTAACAACAAAGACTTATTTGCTTGGAGACCGTCTGATATTCCTGGGATTGATCCAGAGGTAATTTGTCACAAGTTGTCTGTCTGCCGAGAAGCAAGGCCAATATCTCAGAAACGAAGAAAATTGGGAGAAGAAAGACGAAAGGCAGCTATTGAGGAAACTGAAAAATTAATGCAAGCTGGTTTCATCTGAGAGGCTCAGTATACTACGTGGTTATCTAATGTGGTACTTGTTAAGAAACCGAATGGAAAATGGAGAATGTGCACAGACTATACAGACCTGAATAAAGCCTGCCCAAAAGACACATATCCATTGCCCAACATAGACCGATTGGTTGATGGGGCGTCTGGTCAAGAGATGATGAGCTTTCTTGATGCCTATTCAGGGTATAATCAAATACAGATGTATGAACCAGATATCCCAAAAACAGCTTTCACCACAAATACTGCAAATTATTGTTATAAAGTCATGCCTTTCAGTCTGAAGAATGTTGGAGCAACCTATCAGAGGTCGATGGATAAGGTGTTTAAAGAGCAAATTGGAAAGAACATGGAGGTTTATGTCGATGACATGGTTGTTAAATCAGGTGAAGTACAAAAACATTTGGAAGACCTTGATGAGGTGTTTGCACGAATAAGAAAATACAACATTCGTCTCAATCCAGAAAAGTGCGTTTTCGGCGTGAGAGGAGGAAAATTTTTGGGTTTCATGTTAACGAACAGAGGTATTGAGGCAAATCCTGATAAATGCGAAGCAATAATGAAGATGAGAAGTCCAAAAATCTTGAAGGAGGTACAAAGACTAGTGGGGAAACTGAACTCATTGTCAAGATTTTTACCAGTATTGGCCGAGAAAACTAAACCGATAGTAAACTTGTTAAAAAAATCTGAAACCTTTGAGTGGAATGAGCGATGTGAGCAAGCTTTTTCTCAGATCAAAAGTATAGTAGCTGAACCACCAATCTTAGTTAAACCTGTGTCAACCCAACCCATCATAGTTTACCAAGCAACTTCAAATGAAGCCATAAGAGCTGCCTTAATCCAAGAAAACCCAGAGCAAAAACCGATATATTTTGTAAGTAGATCCCTTCAAAATGCCGAAACCAGATATCCCAAGGTTGAAAAATTTGCCTTAACATTGGTGTATGTCGCAAGACGTCTTCGACCATACTTTCATAATCATCAAATAATTGTGAGAACAAATTATCCAATATCTAAAATTTTGAGAAAACCAGAACTTGCAGGTAGAATGGTGACATGGTCGATGGAGCTTTCAGAATATGGAATCAAGTATGAACAGAGAGGACCAATCAAAGCCCAATCCCTTGTGGATTTCATTATTTAGATGTCGACAACAACACAACAGGAGCAGTGGACATTGTGTGTGGATGGCGCATCAAGCAAAAGAGGAAGCGGAGCAGGGATAGTACTTGAAGGACCATATAACTTCCAAGTAGAGATGGCGTTAAGATTTGAGTTCAGAACATCCAACAACCAAACCGAATATCAAGCTCTTGTTGTAGGATTACTATTGGCCAGAGACATGGGAGTCGAAAATGTCATTTGCAAAAGTGACTCTAAGCTTTCGGTGGGACAAGTGCAAGGGGAGTATCAGGTAAAAGATCCATTATTAATGAAATATTATCATAAAGTATTAAATATTATGCAATGCTTTAATAAGGCCGAAATGAAATATATTCCGAGAGAATTAAATATGAAAGCAGACTCGTTATCCAAATTAGCAAGCCAACAACGACAAGTGCAACATAATTCAGTCATACAACAAACCCTCAGCCATCCGACAGTTAGTTTAGAAGAATGCTTCAATATTGCGACGTCAAAAGATGAATGGATAAAAACATGTATAGAAGTTATAAAGAGTCAAGAACAAGGTGTTGAACCAGACACAAAAACGGCGAAGAAAATGGCTAGTTTCGTTTTAATTGGTGACGAACTGTACAAAAGAGGATATTTTATGCCTCTATTAAAATGTCTGTCAAGAGAACAAGCTGAATATGTAATTAAAGAGCTCCATGAAGGAATTTGTGGACTACATTGTGGAGCTCGAACAATGGCAACAAAAGTCTGCAAAGCTGGTTACTATTGGCCAACAATCCGAGAAGATTGTGAAATTTATGTTAAAGCATGTAAAAAATGTCAAGAGTTTGGAAGTTTAAATCATATACCAGCGTAAGAGTTGCAAGGAATTGTTTCTCCATGGCCATTTGCAAAGTGGGGAATTGATATACTTGGTCCATTTCCACTTGGACGAGGAAAAACCAAGTTCATGATAGTAGTTGTGGACTACTTTACAAAATGGATAGAAGCAGAAGCATTGACTAAGATAACGACTCAACAAGTTCAAACATTTATATGGAAAAATATAATATGTCGATTTGGAATCCCACACACCATTATAACTGACAATGGCCGACAGTTCATTGACAAAAAACTTATGGAATTTTATGCAGATTTGGGGATCAAGTCAACAACCACTTCAGTTGAACATCCGCAAACAAATGGACAAGCCGAAGTTGCAAACAAAGTTATTCTCGGACAATTAAAGAAGAGGTTAGGAAGAGCTAAAGGTTTGTGGGCCGAGAAGTTGCCAGAGATATTATGGGCGTATAGATGCACACCAAAAACGTCAACTGGAGAAACACCGTTCAACCTCACATATGGAACAGATGCAATGCTACCAATAGAAGTTAATAAACCAACACTACAAAGACAAATGGAAGACTGGAATATCAACAATGAATGTTTGAGGATTGATCTTGATCTTATTGAAGAACTTAGAGAACGAGCAAAGATAAAAGAAGCAGTAGTAAAAAGAAGAGCAATGAAGAGGTTTAATGCAAAGGTAAAACTAAGAGATTTTAAAGAAGGGGATTTGGTATGGAGAATGCGAACTGATGCTCGAAAAGATCCACGACATGGAAAGCTAGCATCCAATTGGGAAGGTCCTTTCAGGGTACTAGAAAATTTGCAAAATGGAGCCTACAGATTAGAGACTTTGGAAGAAAAAGTGATACCAAGAACATGGAATGCAAGTCATTTGAAGTTTTATTTTAGTTAAAGTAGAAGATGTAAAAAGAAGACTTTTGTGTACATACTTATCGTTTAATGAAGAAGAAGCAATATCAAGTGACAAAATTCATCTCATAACAAAATTCATCTCATTCACTCTCATTTTTCGGTCTTGGATGATTTCACTCCAGGTGAAATCCCACTCGAGAGAACATCTACTTATAATTCTTTCGGTCTTAGATGCTTTCAGTCCAGGTGAAATCCCTCCCAAGAGAATATTTCCATATAATTCTTTCGGTCTTGGATGCTTTCACTTCAGGTGAAATCCCTCCCGAGAGAAATTTCCCTTATAATTCTTTCGGTCTTGGATGCTTTCACTTCAGGTGAAATCCCTCCCGAAAGAAATTTCTCTTATAATTATTTCGATCTTGGATGCTTTCCCTCCAGGTGAAACTCTTCCCAAAAGAACATCTACTTATAATCCTTTCGGACTCGAACATTTTCATGACGAACTTAAAACTATTTCATGTAAATCTTTCGGCATACACTATGTTCACTTAAACTCTTCCAAAAAATATTATGTATAGATCTCGTGGTCAAGAATAATGCCGAATACTGATGCCGAAAGATGGAATCAAACGTGTTTATTATATTAGATAGATTAAACCTAGATATATTTTACGCATACTAAGCCGGATAGTGGAGCCGAAAAGGTTAGATGAATTTATCTTAGGTTGGAAAAATAAATCTAAGTTAAGCTCGATGTTATTTTATTTCGGTTAACTAAAACCGAATACTAAAATCGAAAGGTGAAATCGGACACGTGCAAAAGCTTTATCTTTCATGCATATATGTGGCAAATAAAATTATTCACTACCAAGCAATTAGCTTATGTGCAAAGTAAATAAAGTATTATATATAGTTTGATGTTATACAACCAAAATAACCACTTGATGGTTATTTCAGGTGAAGCACAACCGAAAGAATTCTTTGGTCTCGGAAGATTTCATAGTTAAGGATTTGTAACCGAAAGATAACATTTTAATTAGATGACCGAAAAATTAGTACCGAGAGGTTAGGATCGAGAGGTCTATGATAGCATTTACTCGTAATAAAAAAACAAATTAATTACTCAAATCACATCATTGAGAGGTCAAGACCGTGAGGTTTGTGATAATATTTAATGGTAACAAAAAAAAAATAACATTAAGTATTCCAATCAAATAACCGAGAGGTTAGGCCGAGAGGTCTAAAATAATATTCAATTAGTAACAGAAAATAACTCAAATTAAAAGAAAACAATAAACTTTATAAATTCAAAAACGATAAGTTCCAAAAAGGGATTGCATTAAGAATGCAAACTTCAAAACTACATTGATCATACATCATGGAACTCCAAAACGAATTCGCTTCTCGATGAGAAAACCGAGAGCTACAACCAAAAATGAGAGCTCATATCCATCTAGCTCTCGGCATCAACATCTTTAGTATCATCTTCAGGAATTTCGTTAATAGACATTAATTCACCATTATAGAAATCTTTCTTGACATCAAAATTGCCTTCATCAATGGGAATCTTATAAAAAATACTTCGCTTGTTGCAGAGCTTTCGCAAAGCCTAACTTATGTTGTTCCAAAATAAATTTTTGGGCCTCAAAAACATCCACCTTCAATTGCTATATCTCATCTTCCATAACTTTGATAGTGTTTGTGTTAGAATCCTTCACAAAAGATAACTTCGAAACTTTTTCATCAAGCAATTGATTTTCGTTACGAAGTCGAGTGATCTTTTCACCAGTCTTCAAGTTCACGGTTTTTAAATCAGAAATTTGCTTTCCAAGATTTTCTTTTTCTATCTCTTGCTGGTTTTTCTGCAAATTCATATCTTCTAGTTGCGAAGTTAAAGCGGCCATTTTCTCATTACTCTCGGAAAGTTCACTTTTTAACTTTTCAAACTCGGCAAGAGACACACAACTACCATTCTTTGCTTTCACCATCTTCCCAATCAAAAGAGTTCTACTCGAAAGCTCGATGATAGAATCAGCCAAAGAAGCAGCATCCTCAGCTTTCAACATATTATAAGATGATTCAGTAAAGGAAGTTTGGACAAACTTAGCATATTTTGTGGAAACACCAAAAATGGATTCGGGAAGAGGTTCCGTTGAACCACCTTCAGCATGACGATGGCGCCGAGAGGAGGAATGTGATTTTTTGCTACTTCTAGCACGTTTTTTGGACTTTTTTGAAGGACCAACAACATGATCATCTTTTGCAGGTTCAGTGGCTTCAATGCGAGAAAGAGGTTCCATAGTTTCTACCTCCACTACAGGGTTGACCAAATTCTTACACCGAGGAGTAACATCACCCGTTCTGTTAAGAAGTTTTGTGAAATATGAACGACCTTTCAGATTTGTAGCCGCCATCAATGCTGAAAACCAATGAAAAATTTAGCAAAGTTAAAAATCTCATGCTATAAAACGAGAGGAAAGCGAAACAATTACATACCGATGAGATCCTCTTGTGGACTTTTTGAAGTATACAATTGTAGCAAAGCGCGAGTGGGAATTCGATACGAGAGGTGACCAAAAACTTCAATAACGTGACAATCCGCAGCATTCATCGAGTGATAGGACCACGAATTGAACTTTAATGGATCTTGCGTCCAATACAAAGGAAATTTTGGAGTATCTCCATCAAAAAAATATTCTCTTCCTTCTGGCTCGATTAAGATCTTGAAAAAACTTCCTTTAAAGTCCTTATATGACGACGTAAAAGGCTTAAGAAAACAAATATTAGGCTTACTAATGAGAGACAACCAACTTGGTCGTCTACCAGGCCGAGAGTTATAATAATACAAAAAAGATTTGGGGTTGGGAGAAAGTGACAATAATTTACACAAAATGTTAAAAGCTTGCATTGAGGCCCAACCATTAGGATGAAGCTGGGTAGGAGCAATGTTAAGAATATTAAGAACGCCCATTTGAAAATCATTCAATGGCAATCGAATATGAAGGTCTCTAAAGAAACAAGCATAAAAATAAAATAAAAAATCACTATTATCGCCCTCTCGGCCATGACAGACATTATCAACATCACCCACACACCGAAAAGAAATTATATCATTCTCAACGTCAGAATAATAAATCTGAGAATTAGAAACAAAATCACGAAGCTCATTAGCAGAGCGATACCGAGAGAAGAATTCTCGGACCTTAGAAATAACCCAATTATAGCTTGGACGAAGATTCTTCCTTGGAGAAATTATTTCGAATCTTTCGGCAACAGCAACAGTAGCGGCTTCATTCGAATCCTTCATACAAGAAAGAGTAGTAGAAGAAGATTTCGACTCAAGATTTTGTTCTTCTCGTACCACTCGTCCGGTAGATTCACCACCCGCGCTTGAAAAACCACTCAGATCATCAGAAGCAGAAGAAGAGTTTGAAATAGACATTTTACCTTTAAAGAACGAATGAAGCTTCAAACATCGTAGCTCTCAAGAAGCAATAAAGGCCATATAAAATGATAACAACTTGAATGGGATGCCTATTTATAAACAAAACAAACCCTAGATACTGAAAAGTCACAAACCCTTCCAAACCGTTCAAAAAATTAATCATCCGAGGGTTCAAATCATATCTATGTCAAATCATTCAGTCTGAGCAGGCAAAACACCGTAAACGAGGCATTTAAATCATATCAAATCATATCTCGAAATTATCACATTATATTTAGACATAAAAAAAATTTCTTAAGAACTTTAAGCCAAATTCTTTATGCTTCGGGGGCCAGTGTACTGATAGGTCAAAACCGAGAGGTTAGGCCGAAAGCTAATACCGAAATAACCTTTCAGTTATAACAATAAATATATAAAATAAAACTAAAACATATATATAACAAGACCCAAATTAGATAAGAAACCTGCATTAGGAGGTGCGTAAATAATAAAACGGGGTAGAAAGAAAGTCCTAAGGTAAAGTGAAAAGCCCATTAAGAAAACTATATAAATAGGAGGTCAACATAAGAGGTAAGGAAGAGTGATTTCTGTCTGAAGAACATAAAACCATTTCTAACTTTGGCATCAGAGCGCCTTGCAGGTACACCCCCCATCTGTGTGAAGGAGAAGCCGAGAGCACCCAACCTGAGGAGAAGCCGAGAGCACCCAACCTGAGGAGAAGCCAAGAACACTCGGCCTGAGGAGAAGCCGAGAGCATTCAGCCCTAGTTGAAGCCGAGAGTATCCAGCCCAAGGAGAAGCCAAGATAGCCCAGTCCAAGAAGAAACCGAGAGAACCTAAGTAGTAAGGAAGAAAATCCCAAGATTGAAAGATTTGTAAAAGAGTTAATCTTGTCAACCTAATTCGAGTGTTCTTGATCCTTGTTGTAAGAACATGTCCAACAAATATTTTTGAGTTAAACACTTCACCCATATATATCATATAAGTGAATACGTATGTCACTAATACACAATTTAAAAAGAATATACACCCTCATAGCTAATATCTTATTTTAAGGATGTCAGAATAGATTTTTTAACACACCACTATTTTACATTGACAGACAAGTATATAATTAAGTTTATTCTAGTTTATTTTGAAACGTTTATTACATTTAAAAATATATTTATAACCAAATAAATGCGTTCTCATACGAAACGAACACTGATATCTTTAATTCCGGATAACATTATTAAATCTGCTATAATTTTTAGTTAAAAAAAACTATGGCTATTAAATATCAAAACTAGGATTAAAAAACTTAGTGTTTTTTTGTGTGAAAAAAAATGTGATTTCATCCGAGTTATGGCATTTAGTCAATAGTGGTTCACTCCGCAGAGAGAGCCGTGAGGTCAAAGCTAATGTTAAACACCTTATTTCTAGCCATGCTTTCCATTGAATTTGTTCTCTAGTTCACATTAAAGTGGGTATTTGAGTCAGCATCTCGTTTTTTCGTACTTGTATTGGGTAAAACCTGATAGTCAGGTTTCTGATGCAAAATCAAGTAAAATACAAACACACCCCGTTTGTCTAATTGTCTCTCGCAAATAAGCAGAAGCAGACATTTGTGCTGCTTTTCATGTTCAGTCTTTTGCCCTCCCTCCCCAGCTTGATCTGAATTTGGGGTATAAAACAAATATTGTTGCTATAACGAATGCTTTCACGTACTTTACATTTCAAACAACCTATGAAGACAAAAACAAATTCCTTGAATCATGTATTCTACATCTGCAAATAACGAGATGTATAAAACCTAAGAAAATGAAGCTTACCCAAAATCATGGATGAAGAGATTCCAAGCCACCCATGCAAACAATATGTGCAAAAACTTGTTACTTGATCACAGAATTCCGTAGTTTAACAAGCCTACAAGGTTCTTGGAGATGCTGAAAAGTAGTCCCGGATAGTTCTTTTTAGGGAGGATGGAGGGTTCAATACAGATGAGGGGCTCTTCAAAGAAGATTCAGGGGTTTTTTGAGAAGCCGCACTTGGATCAAATCCTGAGGAAAGTTGGTTCGAGTGGCCTTCAGATATGTTCATTTTAGGTGGTGTGAATGGACTGGGTGAGGAAATTGGATGTAGTTTATGATCGGGTGAAAAAGCATCTTCGTCTGTTTTAGAGTACCTTTTCCCATTATTTAAAAGCATTTTGCACTCTGTACAAGGAATTGCCATTACTCTTC
>Ga0123341_1004152_pt1 | contig 12639 bp, 8 predicted proteins | sample Turbeapinknodule_FD_89959 | JGI IMG/M metagenome (GOLD analysis project Ga0123341, IMG submission 89959) | Root nodule microbial communities of legume samples collected from Mexico - Turtle bean Mexico pink nodule | ecosystem: Host-associated > Plants > Roots > Nodule | place: Mexico: Nepantla... | reverse complement strand
AATTAATACAATAAAGTATTAAGTAAGGACAAAATGGAAAAAGAAATTAAGGGCAGTTAAGAGGTAATAAGAAATGACACAATGACCATAATACAATAATAAAATTAAATATTAATATAAGGATAAAATGGGAAAAAAATTGAAGAGCAGTTAAGAGGGGAATACCCTTTATATATAGGTATAGATTAAGCAAAATTGGGATTTCACATTTATGTATAACACAGTTTCAGAATGCATTAAATAATGATGTTTTTAAGATGAAACTTTACATTAACGAACTATACAAAATTTGATTTACAAGAGATACAAAACTTGCACTAGGGGTGGAGATTGATCACACTATCCAAAATGTATATTTACTAATTACATATTTGTTTCATCCAGTATTAATCCAACAAATATAAAATTTAATATGCAACGGCTACAAAGTGTTCCTCAAATGCAACTATACATAACAAAATAGTTTTAGTTAGAATAATCTGAAAACCATATGAAATCTAAACAACATAAACATCCATATGAAATCAATGCAAAATACATGTGATATAACTATTATCAATATGAAAACCATAATATGCACATAAATTAGAGTGCATAATCCAATAGAAGCAAAACAATTAGGAAAAAAAAATATATGGAATGCAGTGCAGAGATACAGACTAAAGAGGATGAAAATCCAACTGAAATGAAATGCAAAATCAATATAAGCAAAACAATGAGGAAGAAAAAACATTAAATGTCAATAACAATTTACCAAGAACAATTGATGAAGTTCTAATGTTTCTATCTTGAAATAGATTATGCACAAAAGAAATACTTTTATATTTTTGCTACAAACCTACAAAGTTTGATGATCAAAAGATACAAACATACAAAATAGCAATATACAACTATACAATGCAATACATAATATGTCATTCATAAAAGTAATCATCAATAAATAACATCAATATAAGTACAATAATATAAAAGAAAAACATTGTTTTGCAGAATAGTTCAAATCTCCTACAATATTACATAACTAAACAAATTGCATATCCTCAAAACATCAAATGTGAACATAAACTTTAAATAACATTTCATTTCTCAATTTTAACAGTTCAATTGAATGTCTTTAGTGACAGATTGTCCTCTGCAACTTGCACCAATGGTGGAGATTATGAAGTGCATAATCAATATAAGCAAAGTTTCGTTGTTTCTATCTTGAAATACAATTTACACATGACAAACACTTTTATATTTTTGCTAGATGAGAAATATGATGAACAAAATTAAATAGCAGAAACGCATTGCATTAAAAATTGAACAAAAGAAACTTTAAAAAGGATGAGCAGTGCAAAATCCAATAAAAGCAAACTAAAATGGAAGTACAAAATCCAAAAAAAGCAAACTGAAATGGAAGTCCATAATCAATATAAGCAAAACAATGATGAAGAAAAAACATTAAATATATTTTTGCATAAAAAAATACTGCACTTGAACAAAATAAACCTTTAAAAATTGGATTAGATGAACAAATCACATGAAGAAATACAAATATAAGAAAACCATAAATAAAGAGAAATGCCTTAAAAACTTGGAACACGCACGGATAGATATGCAAAAGAGCAAAATAGCATTAAAAAGCATAGCCACAAACTCAACAAAAATGAGCAAAAATTGACTTAAAAAGTTGGATTAGATGAACAAATAAGGAAAACAAATAAGATGAATAAATAAAAATATAAAAAAGCAATAAATAAATAGAAATGTCATGAACATATGCCTTACAAAACTGGAACACTAAAAATGCAAAAGAGCAAAAACAACATTAAGAAAAACCATAGTCAGAAATAAAACAAAAATTATATGAACAAATGGCTAAAAAACTGATGAACATTAGAATACTAGAAAGCAAAAGAGCAAAAACATCGTTAAGAAACCATAGCCAGAAACAAAACAAAAATTATATGTACAAATGGCTCGAAAAACTGATGAACATTAAAATATCAGAAGACAAAAGAGCAAAAACAACGTTAAGAAACCATGACCAGAAACAGAACAAAAAACATATGAGCAAATGACTAAAAAAATGATGAAAATTAGAATATTAGAAAGCAAAAGAGCAAAAACAACGATAACAAACCATGGCTAGAAACATAACAAAAATTATATTAACAAATGACTCAAAAAAATTTGATGAATATTAGAATATCAGAAAGCAAAAGAGCAAAAACAATGTTAAAAACCATGGCCAGAAACAGAACAAAAATTATATGAACAATATAAAAGATTACTTGGTCCTTGGAGAATGAAAAGAACAAAATCGAAATCAAATAAAAAAAATGCTCAATACAACACTATATATATAGTGATAACCATTGCCATTTCAAATTTCAAAAGCAAGCGCCATTTCTACAGATCTCTTATTAGAAAAAAGAGTTTTCCATTACACCATCTCCACAGTTGTCGAAATTGTGAAAAACATTAAAGGTAGGGTTTTATTTTGCTGTATATAAAGAGGAGAAAAGCATGAAGGTTTCAGAGAGAATTAGGGTTTGAGTGAGAGAAAGGTATGAGGGTTTGAGAGAAAGGGTCAAACGAAGTTAGAAATCGCAAATTCAAAAAGCATTACTTGAAATGGTGCTCTGTGATTGTTCTGCAATTGGTTCTGGAAAAGCATTTGCACAACCATTCATGTTCTGGAAAAGCCATTGCCAGCCACACAGAACACACATTCAGAAACCCTAATTTGTCCTCCAGCTATGCACATTGGGCTTGTTCACTCATTTCGAGTCAGTTGAAGCACAAACCCGTTTTCTTCCTAACTGAGCCTCACAATGCGTCACGTGTAAAACATTCTTCTTATGGTAAATTTGATTTTCTGTTTATTTTTTTCAAAAATTCGTGAGGGCGACATGTGGCCGATGTTTCTGTTTGTGCTCCTTTTAAATGTTATAAGTACTAGAGTTACTAACCCGTGCATCGCACGGGAAAGAAATACAGATATAATTATTTATGAAGTAGATTCTTTTCATCTCTTGATCGGTTTGTTTCCTCCATTGTTTTTCATATTGTGGCTTCTGTATTTGTTACGTTTTTTCACAACATAAAAATGATTTCTTTTTTGGTTTTCTTATAAAAAATTGATTGCTTTTGATGTTTCTATTGATATAAAAAAATTACGTAAGATTTAAACTATATTATAAAAGTAAAATAAAAAATTAATGTTGTAAGTAAAATCTGAAAAATAAATAAAAGTGAAATCATAAAACAGTTATTTTATGTATATGACATTACATGAGAAGAACAAATACCATAAAGAAAACAAAAAATAAAGAGTGTAATAAACATAAACATAATAAATTAAAAATAGAAAACATTCGAATTTAATTAATAAATAAACATTTTTTGCTTGCATTACCTTCTGTAGTTGCTCTGTGATTCTGATGTAAAATCTTCTGCAAAAAAAAGTTGCAGAAAAACGCCCAAAACATTGTCAATTGAAACTCTAATTACTCCATTAAATTAAATTAAATAACAAAAACAGATGGAAACAAAAATACACTTTCAAATGAGATGAACATTTGACAATACAAATGGAAAAATTGAGAAAAATTTAGCTAACATTATGGACAAAAATCATATAAATTCAAACAAAACTGGACACAATGAGAATAGTGGAAAATGCCTCAATTTTTGCTTGCATTACCTTCTATAAGTGCTTTGTGATTTCGATGCAAAATATTTTGCAGAAATGATATAGAATACTGAAAAACAAAACAAACAGAGAAACAACAATATTAAGAACACTGAAGCAAAGAAACTGTAAAAGAGATGAAGAGAATAAACATCAAAAGCAAAAAACTTTGGTAAGAGAACCCAAAATAAATCATTTTTATGTTGCAAAAAAATGTAACAAAATGAGAAACAACAATATGAAGATCAGTGGAGCAAAGAAACCGTAAAAGAGATGAAGAGAATAACAAAAACATCAAAAGAAATCATTTTTATGTTGTGAACAACGTAATAAACACAGAAACCACAATATCAATAACAATGAAGCAAACAAATCGATAAAGTGATGAAAAGAATCAGCAGAAAAGATAAAAGTAAGGAACTTTGATCAAAAACCCAAAAAAATCAAATTGATATTGCAAAGAACAGAGAAGAAGATAACAAACAGAAAACCAAGAACATCAAAATAAATGCAGAAAACACAAAATATCTCAAAAAAATTGATTAGATAATTACCTGTTCTTTGAGAAAATTAAAAGTTGAGACGTTTCCTGAGAAACACGAAGAACAGAGAAGAAGATAACAAGCAGAAAACCAAGAACATCAAAATAAATGCAAAAATGAAAAGGAATGATAAAAGGCTAACCTTTTATTTGGAAGAATGGAAGACGAAATGATAAATGAAGGTTTTTCATTTTATGAAAACTTATATAACATCAGAAAGTCATTTTCAAATTAAAAAATCATGTCATAAGAAACAACCCTAAAAGAAGATATTTGAGTTGCTGGTAAGGCAATGATCAGAGTGTGCGGTGGCCAAATCAGTGAAAGTTGAGAGAGAGAAAGGTATGGGGGTTTAAGAGAGAGGGTCAAGCGGAGTGAGAGATTATAAATTCAAAAAACATTACCTGAAATGGTGCTCTGTGATTGTTCTGCAATTGGTTTTGGAAAAGCATTTGCACAACCATACACAGTTTTGGAAAAGCCATGGCTAGCCACACTGAACACACATTCAGAAACCCTAATTTTTTCTCCACCTATGCACATTGGGTCTGTTCACTCATTTTGGGCCAGTAGAAGCATGAACTCGTTTTCTTTCCAGCTAAAGTCTCACAATGTGCCACGTGTAAAACATTCTTCTTATGGTAAATTTGATTTTTTGTTTATTTTTTAAAAAAATTCGTGAAAGCGACACGTATAGAAAGTTGTCTGTTTGTGCTTCCTCAATTATTATATATAGATTATATAAGTATTATATAAGTATTATATAAGTATTATTTAAATGTTATAAGTATTATAAGTATAGATAGATAAGTATAGATTGAATAATGTTGGATAAGATATTTTAAGAAACTTAAAAAGCATAACATTTAACACTCATAAAATAATATATAAGATATTTAAGAAACTTAAAAAACATAGCATTTAACACTTTCTTTGTATAACATGTAAGAGAAAGAGAAATATTCATGTAAAAAGCTTTTGAAGAGAATTTTAAAATTATTCATTCCAACCTTTTTTTTGTTTATAATTTATAAATGAAAATAAATTAATATTTTGGTGGAGCCGGAAGGAGAGAAAGAGAAATATTAATATATTTTTTATATTTATTTTGGCGCCTCTTCTTTTTTTTAAAGCTTCTTCGGGAAGCTTTGTCACTGCCAAGTAGTGCTGGGTTAGCTCTCTCGCTCGCTCCTACTCTTATCTCTATGCATTCATTTTCATTCATTTCACTTCGGCACTTCTCTTCTCCGTCGCTGTCTTTGTGGCCATCTCCGTCGCCGTCGCTGGAATATCGATTCTCCGATGAGAAAATCCGCCAGACTCTCCGCCATCGGCCTAGCACAGGCTCCAGAACCGGTAAGAACGAACAAATTCCGCTTTCAATTTGAATTTGAATTTCAGCTTGAATTTAGGTTCAATTTCGCGCGCACTTTCAGACGAAGCCTTTCAGCACTCGATTCACGCTGAGGTCGTACGCGAAGCGCGTGCAGCTTCTCACACCAGAGCAGAGATCCGCTATTTCGCGAGCCGGCTTCGGGAACCTTCTATCCGTTCCAAACTACTTGCTGAACAAGGTGTTCCTCACAGAGCTGATGGAGGCGTGGAGCTGCGAGGGCCGCGCGTTCGTGCTACGCTCCGGCGGCGAAATCCGAATGACGCTGCTTGATGCCGCGCTGATCCTGGGCCTTCCAGTGACCGGTAACCCCGTAAACTTGACAGAACAGGAAGCGTTCTCCGATTTGGAAGAGTCGTACGGAGCAACGAAAGTGAAGAGGAAGGTAGCGATGAGTTTTCTCGAGAATAGGCTCGATTCAATTGGGGATGCTGTGAGTGATGATTTTTTGCGGAGCTTTTTGCTCTACACGATTGGAACGTTTCTTGCTTCGAACGATGGAAAGGTGGATTCACGGTTCTTGCGGTTTCTCGGGGATTTGGGGGAGGTTTCCGGGTTTGCTTGGGGCGCTGTTGTTGTTGATGATTTGTGTCAGTGGCTGGATAAGAGGAAGGAGCAGAGGGTCCAGTATGTAGGAGGTTGTCTTATCTTTCTTCAAGTAAGTTTGTTTCACCATGTCATAATTTGGTGTGAGGAATAGGTATTTAGTTCGTGTTGGTGCTTGACATTAAAATATGATATATTTATGGACAAGCTAATTGGTTTTTCGAGATTTGAAGTACTCCGTGTTTGAAAATTCATTCAGAAGTAAGAAATCTTGCATGAGAAGCTATAACTACTCGCTTTTTAGCAAACGTGAAAAAATTAAAAATTACATGCGAAATGTGAAACCAAACACGCAAGTAATATTCATGGTTTAAAATGAAATTGTCCACTAGTGTAATTGCGGTCGCAAAGATAATGTTTTGGGAGTTTGCAATTGTATGTAGTTTTATGCAATAAAAAGAATTGCTACTACAACCACGATTTGAAACCTTGTTAACAATAACGTGTTTTAAATAATGATTTGTGAATGTTGTTGTTTTGATCATATGTCTAAGGTGTGGCTAATTTTCATTTTTTTAATTTATTGAGTAAATTGATATTTTGGTCGTCTATATTTGCAAAATTTGACTCTAGAGTCCTCCAAGGATTTAATTAGTATCAATTTAGTCCAAAAAATGTCTTAACTGAATTATAGTTGAAGGTTAGTATAATGGAAAGAATTTCTCAAAGACTAAATTGATGTTGATTTGATATTTCAGTGTTATTTTCTCTTGTTCTTTTCATATTTAGCTAGTATATAGAAGCTATATGCATTGTAAAATTTATGTATCATGGGCCATTAACGCAATTTCTTTTTCTAGCTTTTAAGACCGTGACTATGCATTAGATTTTGGATGGATAAGATGTCCGGAGCAGTACTTGTAAAATGTAATTTGTATATGCTTATTTGATAGAATTCAAGTTCAGTTTTTTTTATCTATGGCGAGCAGACATGGTCGTATGAACATTTTGACGTAGCAGCAAGGCCACAATTGCAAGATCATGATTTTACCTTTCCTCGCATGTGTCGATGGGATAATATTAAATCTAACCAAAGACAACAGTGTACTTCATGGTTTAAAGAGCTGGATGATGATCAGGTAACTTAGCGACTTGTTTAAAAATTTGTTGAGTGTTGAGTTTACGTTACCGACTCCTTATATAACATAGAAGGTTGAGAAAACTTATGTATGTCTTGACGCGTTGCCATTTTTGTGTTATATTTAGTCCTTATTTGATTATTTATTGAGTCTTTAGGTTACAGTTCCGTTGAAAGTAACCTACTTTTTTGTTTTCAATTCATTAATGTTGTTGCTTCTTAAAGTGAAACTGGATGTTTGGCCCTCAGAAACAGCAATTCAAACACACACACTTAATGGTTGAAGTAGTGGAGCATCTCTCTTCATCTGTTATTTAGGATTTAGTATGAATATGCAGATAATTGATTTTGGTGTTTGAATTGATGACAGTGACGTTGGTTCTATTTGTATCATTGATGTCCGGATCAAAAAAATGGAGGAAGTAAAACGGGTTATAAACTTATAATTCCTTTTGTCTATATCTATTTATGTGCAGGTGATTTGGAAGCTCCAACTTACTTCTGGAGAGTTGCAAATAGAGATAATTAAAGAAGCACTGGAGTTGATAGGTGACAACAAAGAGCTTCAAAGTGCAGAAAGCCGTTCGACAAGCACCCCATCTAGCGTGAGTTATGATATTTATTTTTATTTCTGGTACATGTAAGTTTGGCTCAGGGTTCTTGCAATTGAATTTTCAAATGCAGAAAATGCTCACCATAAAAAACTTATTTATTTGCATTAAATAATGAAACAAATGTATCTTCAAAATTCTGGACCATTTGATTTTGTTTTAACTGCAGGAGCCTGCAGTTTTTGTTTGAACTGCTGGTGATCCTCCTGCTCCTAAAAGTTTAGGGTGGAGTTGCTCCATTGTAAGGTTAGTGCAAACCACCAGCCACAGCAAGCTTAAGAGTCAGTACGTTTCACGTTTGGGTTGACGTAGGACGATCTTATCTTGAGCCAAACTTTAATTGACATGGGTTTTAGTTTGAATATAAATATTAATCAAACGTGCACATCTTTAGTCTGAATTTTAAATATTGGTCTATCTTCTATTCTAGGTGTTATATTTTATTTTCTATTTCAATGTTCATTTCGTACTCTCTACTGATTGATAAATGGGCATTGGCAGGTTTCTGATGCAGATTCAGGGTTTCGGCATAGTATCAACAGTGAAGTATATAGAGAGGACGAGGATAATATGGAGAATCAGGTAGTGGAGGACACGCCCACAAGGTCGAGCACTAGTCATGAAAAATATAGAAAGCAGACCAATCTCGGAGACTTGGTAGTGTTGGACACCCCCCCGAATTTAATCAGCTGCGACAAAGTGCGTGGAGAGCAAGAAAGGGATCCTGTAGTCGTAGTTGAGGATTCCCTCACAACTATCAGTATTGCTGATGAAGTACGCGGAGATAACGGTGAAAAACTCATAGTTGAGGATACTCCCCCGGATGTAACAATTTGTGACAAAGTACGTAGAGAGCAAGAAATGAATCTTGAGAACCTGGGATTGGTTGTTGAGGACACCCCCACAACTATCAGTTTTTCTGACGAAGTCGGTGGTGATCAGGAGTTCAAGTCTGAGAAACTCTTTGTGGAGAATACTCCTCCAAAGTTGAGCTTTTATGATGTGAGATTTCCTGCTATTTTAATAATCCTTTTGGTCTTGTCATAGATTATGTATCCTTAGTTTTCTCTTTTCCACTTTATCATTATCTTATTTGATTAGCAGGATGATATAAGACAGAAAAATGTCACGTTAGAAGAGGAAAACACAGAATTGAAGGTGAAAACAGACCAATTAATGGAGGAAAATGAACTTCTCCGTACGCAGATTTTATCAAATACCCAATTTGAAGAGCAGAACGCTGAGTTAAAGAAAGAGCTGGACTTGTTGAGAGAAGAAAACAGAATTTTAAGATTGTCAATAAATAGTTTTCTAGACCGAATGGATAGACATATTTTGGATTTCGAATCTAATGCAACTGAGTGAACATGCAACCCTTGAATTTCACCCCATAACATAACTAGCTGCCTATAGAGCCAGAGCTGTGACACCCAAACAACCTCTAAACTTTCAGACGTTGCTGCCGCTGCAACATTGATCAATCCGAGTTCTTCCGCGAAGTATAGATTTTTTGGGTAAACAAGTGTGTATATATATTGTTAAGGTAAACAAGCATTATCCATTCTAATTTAGGTGTGAACAGTGTTAGGAGGTTTCTTTTTAAGTGAAACCATAGCATTCATGTCCGGTAAACAGGATTATTTATTTCTTCTTTGTTGTATATTACGTAGTTGATTGTGCATGTACTCCAAGTAGATGTCGGACTTCTTCAAATGGTATAGTTATCCTTTTTTTTGAGCATTATGAGGCTAGTCACTGTTCATTATTTTTTATCAGCAACTCCATCTACTACTGCTACTAGCCTTTTCTTTCTACTTAGCGCACATTAATGCTAATCACAATGGCTCTAGGTTTGTCTTGGACAGGAAGAAACCAGCAATGGCATTGAGTGGTTGAAGGTGTCCTTGTTTGATACTATAATTCAGTGGCCTTCGGTATATTTTAGTTTTTCACTTGAAACTAATGAAGTTTCGATATGTTGAAGGCTCTGCTAACATGCGTGAACGATGCAATGTTGGATACCCTTATTGCGCCAAACATAGTACTAGTCTTGGATATGTCGGAGATAGCACAGTTCACTCAGGTCTCTCACACGAATCTATTCTAATTAAGAGATTAAAAATAAATAAAAAAACAGAAACAAATAATATATTTATTCTTTAAGTATGATTTATAATCTTAAAATATCCTATTTTATGAAGAAAATCTAGTGCATTTACACTATAAATTATACAAAAATTACAAAAGAAAGAAAAAAGAGAAAAAAGTAGGTTAATTTTGCACCTCTGTTATATTGAGTTGCATTACTGTAAACATTGTATTGTTAAGTTACAACAAAGAAAATTGTGTTGAATTGCAGAGTTTTGCAGCAAACAAAGAAAAAAAAACAAAGAAAGAAGCAAAAGAGGGAAATAGAAAGTAGTGAGCAAGTTTTAGAAACAGAAACAATGAGCGAAAGTTTTAGACACTTTCTAGAGGAAAAATAACAGAAGGTAAGGAAAATTTTAAAATAATTTTTTTAATTATTTTATTCAAATAAATTAGAGGCTGTCATTCAATTGAAATGGCAAAGCAAGACTTTGGAATTGAAAAGGCACACAAGAACAGTACTTTGCAAATGCACTACCCAGTTATTAATTGCTGCCAAAAGGCGGTGTAATGCAATTATACTGCCCAATCATTTAATGCACGCCAAGCCTTTGTTTGAATAATGATATTAGTATACTTGATTAGATTAATTTATTATATTTGTATATTTGATTAGTTTATTATACTTTTCACATTTGAAAACGTTGATATAACAAACGTCCAATGGTTCTTCGATAAGTAAAGCTGTCATGCACAACCGAATCTTGATCAAAGAGTTTCTACATCTCTCAAAATCTCAAGCGTATACTTTCTTTGGCAAACACGAATGCCCTCTTTTATACAATTATGACAGAATTTTAACAAAATGATTTTCAAAAACAACAGTTTGATTTTATAGAGAAGTACATCGATTAAAAAAATAATGTTTTACTAAAAAACAATTGATTAAAATCTTTAACACACGAATCTTAAAACACAATTTTGTAAATCAGAAACACATTTTGAAAAGATTTGAATATGTTTTAAGAAAAAAATTTCTCAATTAATTTAAACAGATTATTTTTGAAAATAAAATAATTATTTTTCTGATTAAGAATAATAAAAAAAAGATTTTACAAATTTTAAGATAAGTGCAGAATTCAAATATATCACACAATGTTTTTTTAAAGAAAATCTTTGTTTCAATTTATCTTGTCTAACCAATAACAAATATGAATGATTACAAACAATATTAATATATAATGTAACACTCAAAATTACTTAACACAACTGTTTTGGTTATTCCAGAAAAACAAATAAATTTGCAAAGAACAAAAACAATAAATTAATTTTTGTAAACAACCGATTGATTATACTAGTACAAAATATTTCACAGAAGAATTATAAAGGGTTGATTAAGAAAGCATAAAAGACAACCAAGATTTCACAACAGAGTTACATCCAGTCCCACTTCACACCAATGTGGATTTCACTAAAGCAACAAAATTCTTTTACAAGAAAAGAAAAAACAGTTCTTGAACACTACAAGAACCACACCACTCACTGCAACACCATGTCACAGTAGTGATTCACACCAAGAAAACCTATCTTGGCCCCAACAAATACAAAATTACAAAATAAAAGGTAAGGGAGCGAAAACACCTTGACTATGAACGAAGAAATACAACGGGACCTCTCCAATTAATAGCAACAAAGAACAATTCTTTTACCTCTATCTAGATGATGAAGATTTGGCTCCAAGAAAACTCAATAATCTTTCAAAGACTAACTCTTTCAAAAAAAATTCTCACTAAGGTTTTGACAGATGTAAAAATGTAAACTATGTAAGTAACCTTTTTTTGAAATAATGTAGAAACAATTTTAAAACAAAAGGGTGCAGTTAAATAAAATCAACTTGTTAAAAAATCAAAACAATCTGTTAATTTCACTTAAAAACTGTAGTAAGCATGACAATTATTTTTTCTCAATTAGAATGTACTCAAACTGAAAATATTTCTTATGTTACATATTAAAATAAAAATATGGTTTTCTGTATATAAAACATATACAAAAATATCTAAAAGCATTTTAGTATTTCCAATCAATTGATTTAAAAGATAACATATTGAAAAATTAAAACTAGTTGAAAAACCTTTAACCAATTGAAAAACAGTTTAACCAGTTGAAAAACATTTTGTTCTTGAATCCATCATTATTCCTTAAGGCAAAAGATAAATCAGTTTTAATATCTGTGTGCATTCTCTCTATCCTTGATCTCTTTAAATTCAGTTTTAATATTTGCAAACTGGTATAAACAACCGATTGTTTCTGTGAAACAACCGATTGTTTTTCTAGTGCTGTTGTTTTTTCTTGTTGATTTGGCAAACTGGATTCCTTATCAATTGTTTCTTGAAGTAATTTCATTCTTGACTTAAAAATTTGTGAAAACCCTCTTTAAACCATTCACCCCCCCTCTAGTTTAAAGCCATATATTCTAACAATTGGCATCAAGAGCTTGGTTCTTGAAATTTATTCAAGTTGATCCTAAAACTTCTTTTTAAATGGCTGAAAAGTTTTCTTTTGGGGAAGGTGCATGTTTAAACAAACCACCTTTGTTTTGTGGTATGAAATATGATTTATGGTGCATAAGAATGAAATTCTTT
>Ga0123341_1004150_pt1 | contig 12642 bp, 11 predicted proteins | sample Turbeapinknodule_FD_89959 | JGI IMG/M metagenome (GOLD analysis project Ga0123341, IMG submission 89959) | Root nodule microbial communities of legume samples collected from Mexico - Turtle bean Mexico pink nodule | ecosystem: Host-associated > Plants > Roots > Nodule | place: Mexico: Nepantla... | reverse complement strand
CGGATCCATCTATTTATACTAATTATGTCAATGTTCATATCTCAATTGACAAATTGGATGGAACCAATTATGACACTTGGGCCTCAGATATTAAGTTATGGCTTAAGAGTCAAGGTTATGTTGATCATCATACCCATCCTAATGTTGCTGAAAATTATGGTGATCAAATTTTAGGATCTCCTATCGTGCCCAATTTTACTTCCACTTGTTCTACCCTTTTGCGTGTGCTAGGTAAACACACCACTGATATAACGTCTCGTGTTGATGACTCTTCTGCTTTAGTCTCTCAGCATAATGATCGTACTCGCCCTCACAAGTCGGGCAAAGGGCGTCACAAGTGTGATCATTGTGGCAAACTTGGCCATAAAATTGACAGATGTTATGCCTTACATGGTCGTCCTCCTAAATCTGTTGCAATTGCTCAAACTGCTCTTGTGCAACCTTCTATTGTGGACCATACTTCAATTGATACCCAGGCCAACTTGCTATTTTCAATGAAGTTCTTAAATGGTATGAGGATCGTTAGAACTCTAGTTCCACAGCTTCTGTTGCACATTCAGGTACATCTTTTGTTGGTCTCATTCACTCTACTTCCCTTGGCCCTTGGGTTCTAGATTCAGGTGCCACAAATCACTTTACCGGTAATCAATCTTTTTTCTCTTCCCTATCTCTTACAGGTTATTTACCTTCAGTTACCATGGCCAATGGATATAAGGTACCATCACATGGTATTGGTACTATTAACCTTTTTCCTTCTTTGTCTATTGATAATGTTCTTTATTTCCCTGGGTCTCCATTTAACTTATTATCCATTAGTCGTCTCACTCGTTCCCTTGATTGTGTTATTTCTTTTACCAAAGATTTTGTTTCTTTACAGGACCGGAGTTCGGGACGGATGATTGACATAGAATGCGAGTCTCATGGACTTTATCAACTACAGATCTCTGCACATGTTGGTGCGATTATGGATTTTCCATCTCTCATTCATGCTCGGTTGGGTCATCCTAGTCTTGCCAAGATGCAACAGCTTGTTCCAAGTTTGTCTAATGTGTCTAGTTTATCATGTGAGTCATCTTAGTTAGGGAAACACATTCATAGTTCTTTTCCTAGTAGTGTCTCACAACGTGCTTCATCTCCTTTTGCCTTAGTTCACTCTAACATTTGGGGACTAAGTCGTATTTGTTGATAAAGAGTGATCAAGAGCTTTGAAGAATCTAAATCCAAGGTGTTTGATAAAAGGCTGGTGTTGCTGCTGTGTGTGGGTGGGATCTGGGTAGAATAAAGTGTGATCCACTCTTTTGTTGAATCTAAAACTGATGTGAATTAAAACCTTTTTGAAATTAGATGTTTTTCCAATTAAGTGAAAAACAACCTATTGTTTTGCTCTTAGATGTTTTGAAAAAGGTTTAAAGTTGTTTGACTTGGTTGACTTAACTGTCAAACCAAATCAATCGATTATTTTGTGTTTTCAACAGATTGTTTCTTTGAAAATCCCAACAAAATTAAGTTTTGATTGGTGAATCTGTCTTAAATGATTTCTAACTGAATACGCTCCTTCATTAAATGTTTTGACCAATCTTTGAAAAATATAAATAGTTTGTTATATGTTTTTGAAGAGAAAGAAACAGTTTTGAGAAATTCAGTTTGACATATTTGATCTCAAGTTTTCAAGATTCACATCAAGCTTTGGATTTTCAAGTGAGATTGGAATATGATTGCAATTGTATTCTTTTCAGTTGTACTTTGATCTTGTGTAATCCTTTTCTCAATCTTCTGTATTTCTGTTGTTGTATTGCCAAGGAGTGTTGTGTGTTCTTGGGGTGTTCAAGATCAATACTCTTGGTGTTGTTTGCCAAAGGTAGTGTGTTTCTTGAGGGGTTCAAGGTCGGTACTTTGGTGTGTGGTGTTTGTAATCTGGTTTGATTGCTTAGTGGATTACCTAGTGGCTTCTGGGAACTGGATGTAGCTCTTGTTGTAATAGTGAGCCAGTATAAACTGATTGTGTGCATTTCTCTTTCTCTGATCTCCTTTAAATTATGTTTTTAAGTTGTTTATGTTTTAACTGGTATAAACAACCGATTGATTCGAAGAAACAACCAATTGTTTTTCTAAGTTTCACTTTAAAACAGATTGTGTTCTTGGCTAACTTGATTCCTCTTCTGGTTTTCTTCACTGAGTTTCATTAAACCTTCAAAAGTTTTCGAAAATCTCTTATAAACAATTCTCCCCCCTCTTGTTTAAGGACATATATTCTAACAATTGGCATCACGAGCTTGAATCTTGAAAGATATTCAAGTTTGATCCTAAAAACCTTTTTCTTATGGCTGAAAAATTACCTTTTGGGGAAGGTGCCTCAATAAACAGGCCACCTTTATTTTGTGGTTTGAATTATCAGTTTTGGAAGGTTAGAATTTAAATCTTTGTTGAATCACTAGATAGAGGAATTTGGGATGCAATAGAAAATGGTCCTTTTATTCCTATGTTTGAAAAAGATGATGTTTTCTTTGAAAACCTTGGTCCCAATGGACTGAGAGTGAAAGTAAAATAGCACAATATGATTGTATTGCCAAGAATATTATCACCTCTGCTTTGAATTCTAAAGAGTTTTTCAGGGTCTCAAAATGTGAATCTGCTAAGGAGATGTGGGATACACTTAAAGCAACTCATGAGAGTAACAATGAAATAAAGAAAGCAAGGACAAGAAGTCAAGCAAGAAGGAAAAGAAAGCAAAATAAAAAGGAGCCAATTTGTGTTTGATGGCCAAAAAGGAAGATGACGTAAGTAGTGTAAGCTCTTGTACTTCTTTAAATGCTGAAAACTATAGTCAATTGCTTCAAGCTTTTAAAGAAACTCATGAGGAAGCTAACCGATTGGCTCTCTTAAACAACCGATTGAAAGGGTTGAAGAACTGGCTTGAAAATAGAGTCAAGGCACTGGAATAAGAGTTGGAGAATTCAAAAACTGATTTTGAAAATCTTGATATGCTTTACAAAAACTCTTCTTGCAAGTGTGACTCTCTTGTTTGTGAAAATTATGAATCTCTTGAAAAGAAGGTTCACTACCTTGTGAAAACTGTGGATAAACTTTTAAAGGGTAAATCCAACTTTAAGAATGTCTTAGCATCTCAAAATTGTGTTTTTGGAAAAGTAGGATTAGGTTTTAATCCACAGAGCAAGCAAGATAAGTTTTCAAAGTCTTTTTCAAAACTGCCAGAAAAACAACCGATTGAAAAATCGAAACAACCGGTTGTTACATGTTTTTATTGCATGAAGGGAGGTCACTCTGTTAGATTCTGTAAAATTAGGAAATATTCTGTTCCTAAAGGTATTTTGGGAAGTTTGAACAAAATCTTAAGTGTTGAAGAAAATTTTATTATCCAGTCAACCCCCTTTGGTTGGCTAATTGTGCTGGATGGGAACCTGAAATTGAGTCGCTACCTTTTAAGGGAGTTATGTAGTAGGTGGGTGGAGAGAAGTCATGGTTTTGTAGTCAGCTCTAGAGTTGTCCCATTTACTTTGTTAGATGTTTGTTTAGGTATAGGTCTTAGAGTTGTGGGAGACAAACTTAACTTAGAAAAAACAGAAAACAATTGTAAGAGTAGGAGTTTTTTCAAAAGTAGTCATGTATCTGTGAAAATGATTTATGATGAAATTTTTAAATGTCGCAACGAATGTTCCATAGATATTAGGAATGTCAGAGTTTTTATTTCCAAGTAGAATGGGTTTAGTTCCTGGTGGGTTGTGGATGATCTAGGCGAATTGGGTAGGTTTAATTGGGGATGTTTAGTTTATGAATTTTTGGTTCATAGTTTGTGTTCAACTTCAAAGTGTATGAGGAGGAAAACTAATGTTACACATATCCATGTTCGTGGTTGTGTGTACTTGATGCAGGTAATTTAAAATGTTTACTTCGTATGTGTAATGACTTCCCATACATTTTCTGGTTACTGGCATTAATTTGACATGAATTGTGTAGATATGGGCTCTTGAACATTTGTTCTCTTACAAGCGGCAAATGTTGAGGATTGGAAATAGATATCCTCGTATCACACATTGGATGGATGTTAGGTTGGGTGACATTGAAATTGCATCTGGACTGCAACAGAATGTGATGTGTAGAATACATTGAAATTTTTATTTAATGTACAATACTTAGTTTTTTTTTTCATTTATGTTGATATTTGTTGTGTGCATGAACAGATTATTGTGTACTTATCTGCGTCCAATGAAGAGTTGCAAAAGGAATTCGTTGTACAAGCATTTGAGGTAGTTCGACGTGGATTTACAACCGACATGTAAAAAAAAGGACTATGGTAAAATGAAGGTGGAAGTAATTGATATACTTCGCCAAGCGAAGGAACAACAGGTCGTCATCAACAATTTGGAGAAGGAGTTGAAAGAGTTACAAGAATTTTTAAATGCACGTGCAAAATCTTATGTGCGTGATAGTCCTTCTGTAGATGATGATGAACATCTGCAGACGTCTTACATTGATGATAAAGACAAACGCGGTGAGCAAGACATACCTGAAGAGCAAGGCATACCCGATGAGCAAGGCATACCCGAAGAGCAACATGTACCCGAATAGCAACACGTACCCGAAGAGCAAGACGTATCGAAGAGAAAGACTTACCCCAAGAGCAAGACGTACCTGAAGACCAAGATGGGGGAGAAGAAAAAGTAACATATTCACCCAAGTGAAGCATAGAGCAAGGAAACATGTGAAGTCGGCTGTGATGAAATCACCATGGATTAGGTATGGAAGAGGAAAAAAACGATTTTGTTAGTCATAATTGAAAGGGACTAGATAGTAATTTGAATATTTGACACCACTGAAGTGCACATCAGGTCATTTGGTTATTTGTACTATAACTTATTACAATTTGTTTTTCAGTAAATTTGTTATACATGAAGGTGTTTTGAAGTCATGTTTGTTATTCCATTGCAAGTAAAAAACAATGCACTCAGTAAATTAAACGGATGTGACAATGTTTTAAGGATGGAGTTTATGAATGACACATGTACAATTTTGTTATTTAATCTTGAGCAATTGTGGTAGATGTTCAGCCACCCACATGTAATGACTGGTTGTATATGTTTGTATGATTTTTTTTTTACCGTATTCAAAATATTTTGTAAGATTACAGTGTACATGGTTATCCCCAAAATGCGATAAATTTATTCTAAATCGATGTATTATGTGTGTAGTCTTAGCAATGATGCATTTTCCCTTGAGACACCTAATTTGAGTCTACCTAAAGGCAAACATTACTTGTATTTAAGCATTAATGTTTTTTGGCATGCACTAAATAATTTGGATTAAGCGAAAACGGTCTAGTGCTGAAGGGGTCCAATTTAGCTTGCACGAAATAATTATGATTAAACGAAAATGGTCCAATGTTGAAGAGGTCCAATTTAACTTGCACGAAATAATTTAGATTAAGCGAAAACAGTCCAGTGCTGAAGGGGTTGAATTTAGCTTGCACGAAATAATTTGGATTAAACGAAAATGGTCCAGTGCTGAAGAGGTCCAATTTAGCTTGCACGAAATAATTTAGATTAAGCGAAAATGATCCAGTGCTAAAGAGGTCCAATTTAGCTTGCACGAAATAATTTAGATTAAGCGAAAACGGTTCAGTGCTGAAGGGTTCCAATTTAGCTTGCACAAAATAATTTGGATTAAGCGAAAATGGTCCAGTGCTGAAGAAGTCCAATTTAGCTTGCATGGAATAATTTGGATTAAGCTGCTGAAGAGGTCCAATTTAGCTTGCACGAAATAATTTAGATTAAGCGAAAATGGTCGAGTGATGAAGGGGTCCAATTTAGCTTGCACGAAATAATTTTGATTACTTCACACCCATATCATGCTCATGCATCGCCCTTCTCAAGCACTGCACTTTTCATAGTACGTCAAAATACAAAAATGTAGTGTGTGCAGAAACCTTGTCACAGGTCAACACATTTTCCTTTAGAGGTCACCATTTATTTCCTTCCAGCATGAGCCATGTCCATCTGTTATTTCACTTTTTTCACATCCATATAGGTTGCCCCATCCTCCCTCAATTCACACCCACATCATGCTCATGCATCTCCCTTCTAAAGCACTCCACTTTACACAATGGATCAAAATACGAAAATGTAGTGTGTGTGCAGAAACTTTGTCACAGGTCACCACATTTGCCTTCAGAGGTCACCACTTATTTCCCACCAGGTCAACACCATGTTTGACATGAGCCAAGTCCATCTGTGATTGCAATTATTCACATCCATGTAGGTGGGCCCATCCTCCCTCACTTCACACCCACATCATGTTCATGCATCGCCCTTCTAAAGCACTCTATTTTTCACAGTGGATCAAAATACGAAAATGTAGTGTGTGTAGAAACTTTGTCACAGGTGACCACATTTTCCTTCATAGGTCACCACTTATTTCCTACCAGGTCACCACCAAGTTTGACATGAGACAAGTTCATCTGTGATTTTAATTGTTCACAGCCATATAGGTGGCCCACTCCTCCCTCACTTGACACCCACATCATGCGAATGCTTCGCCCTTTTCAAGCACTACACTTTTGACAGTGGGTCAAAATACGAAAATGTAGTGTGTGCAGAAACATTGTGACAGGTCACCACATTTTCCTTCAGATGTCACCACTTATTTCCTACCACTCGACAACAATTTTGTTTTGTTTGTTATTTTAAATTGTAAATATGATTAATTTTTCAGAAACATTAAGTTCAACTTTTGGATCCAATGTTGCTTATGCATAGTATCATTAACTTTTTTTCTTTCTCTCTTGGATCCTTGTTGTATATATCTTAGCCAAAGAGTTGGTAAAAAAGGGACCAAATTTTGTACCTTAACTTAATATTCTTCATTTTACAATTATTTTAGTGCACCAAAATGGGGAAATCTAAATATTTATAAGTTTCTTTTCACTCAGTCCAAGGAAGTCAAAACCAAGACATCCTTCATCAGAGACGGTCATAACAGTTACCTTCCAAAGTATGTGAGACCTGCTAATGGACCCTTTGGGCTCAATACAAATAAAACCACTTGTGGAAAAACCATGTCATAATAATCAGAAATGATGGAAAGTAATATTAATTGTAATTAGATGCCCTGCTGCATGTAATGCTACAACAATATTGGTCTTCATTTTTTGCATTAAAAATTTGTAACATTGTTCAAATGAATGCTTGTATTTGTACATTTCTGAATGCTCATGAGACCCTTACTACGTCTTTTAATACGTACTTCACACAACATTCACAAAAATTCATTGAACAACTGCATACACATTTCATTACAAAGTACATGTAAGAACTTGTTAACATCCTCTAAGACATCTAACAAATAAGTACCCAATTGCACGACATGAAACTTCAGATCCAGTGGACTCTGAACCATCATCATTTTGAACTACCACAAAAGTTGAATTGTTTCAAGACACTTTCGCGTTCTGCATTACACGCATCTAGCACCCAATTGCAAACCATTTCCTGACGGAATTGTTGAAGTTCGTCCTGAAAAATTGTCAAAATAAATTTTCAATTAACAATAAAACTGACAACTTTTAGTCCAATAGTAAAGGAAACAAATACGTACAGTGTTGTATTTAGAGATCATCTTCCCCTGATAGTCAACCATACCATTCCAAAGCTCAATATATTTCAAGACCAAAACTCCACAATCATAATTGCATAAATGAAGGCACATGAAAATAAATTACATATTCGTATGCATCAAAATAAGAATAATTTTCATTGAAATACTAACCCGTTTGGATGCATAGGAATTTTTTCTTTCACTACTTTTATAGGGGGACTATTCATTCTACCAAACTACTGTAGAATTTTGTACAAATGGTCAACTTGCACAACCTGCAACATACAATACAAGAACATCACAAAGGAAATACCAAATTCATGGATTCATTGTTTACTAAACATCATGCTCTAGTCTTTACCATGAATTTATCAATTTTGTTGCGTCATCCCTTTCTATGACCGAGTGGATCCAAGACACACAATTCCCTACTATGAAAATTAAAAGCGTACACCCACCAATGGTCATTGTGCACCGTTGGGACGAACACCTAAAAGTGAATACTATAACTTAATTGAACACATCAAAAGTTATGCCCCCAAGCATCATAGAAAATTATATAATACAAACTTACAAAACCACAATGTGCTAGTGATTCAAATCTTTTGCAAACGAACAATAATCCTTCTTGTCCCACTCTTTCTTTTTCCGAAGTTGTATTCATTTCTTGAATAACACGATCCTTTAAGAAGCAAAAAATTTAGTGTTATTAACAAAAACTATACATATCAAAACGAAATTTAAATCGACAATTCACTCACAACAAAAAGAGGGTTAAAGGAAAAACGTTGAACCCTTCCATTCATTTGAAGTTGATCAACCATGAACAATCTCGTTGCAAACAACATAACCTAAAAACTATTTCAATGAAATAAGTTTTCAAACAATTGCAAAATACAACACACAACTATTACTTCTAATTATACCATGTTGTCAACTCTGGCTTCCGAAGATAAAGACTACAGGTCCAAACCGGTCAATATGTTGTCTTCAATGTCAACAACAACACTAAAAGAAGAAGATAAATTCATCACCATACAAAAAAATAAATAATTTATGGTACTTCACAATATTAACTTACCGGTTCCTATCCATTCTCACCAATGAACACAACGTTGTATACATCTTAAGCATGTCAATAGGATGTGGGCTTCCACCACTTGAATGTGGACAAGGTGACCTTCGAGGACGTGACCTAGTAGTGTCCTTAGGTACACCTGTGGAAGATGACCAATGGTTTTTTTTGTGCAACTTTTCTTGAAGCACTCTTAATTGGTTCTGAACATCACGTATCCTTTTGTTATTCTGTAGAAGTAGGTCTTCACACAATTTATGCTTGTTATGAACTTTCTCACACTCACTAAAAGAATAACCACTATATTCATGATACTCCTTTCCAATTTCAAGGGCTTCTTTAACAATGTTCAATCCTTCCTCCACATTAGTCACTATCCAATCCCATACAATCTACAATAACAACTTTTTTGAATTGATGAAGATATAAAAATACACCAATGTTAGTTAAGGTCTTAAACACACAATTAAATACCTCAGCAACACAGAACACTTCATTTCAACTGTTTGATTGAATCTTTACACACGATCACTGCAAAAACTGCGGAAAACACATTCTATCCACAACAGGGATGCCAATGCCAAGATGTTGAACAACCCAAACCTGGTGCCAAAAAAGGAATGTTAGTCATTCAAAACTTCACAAATTTAATAAAGTTGAAGTACATATTCATTTCTTATAATTGCCACTAACCTGCAAAACAGGAATGCAACCAGCCAAATTTATTTCACGGTCATTCATTTGGTTGTTATATACCTCTGATGACCGTGTTAAACTCTAAACTAATAAGTCATATACTGCACCGCCCCAATTGTATGTCTGCAGTGCATCTAAATTATCTAAAACCATAAAAGGAAAAGAAGAAAAAGTCCTAGGCAAAAAGAAAACATATAACAAAAGAAGTATGTACAATCGACAAAATTCATCAACATTTTTTTTCCTATAAACTTGGTTCCCCAATTTTTCCATAAGAATATCTAACTTTATGTCGTCTCCTCCAAAAACCTTGTTCACCAACCCACCACCATCATCCTCCAAAGATAATTGTTGACCCACCACTGGCAACCCCAGAGCGAAACACACAACAAGAACCTTAAAAGGCAATAAATGTTGTCTTATCCTGAAACAACTATCATCGACACTCCACCTACTAATCAGTTCCCGAAGAACGGGACTTGATATGTAGAACTCTTCTTGTAATTGCAACATCCACTTAAAAGGGGTTGCCTCTATTCTTTGGCGTTGCAACGACGTCAAATTTCTATTGATTTGAACAATATGTCCAGTATGCACTTTGTGCCTTACTCGAACATAAAAGGGAAATGTTTAAATTGAATATAATTTCAAATTTTCAAAATTAAATAATAGCAACGTAGTAATAATATAAATGAAACCTTCATTCTCCTTCCTTCATGATCAAACCTTTGACTTTCATACTTTCCCATCGAACCAGAAGAAACCATCTCAAAACTGTCCAAAACTAAATATATCAACCAATTCATCGAATACAACAACAATTCACTAACTTCTTTTCAACCATAAACCATGAAAAAAATAAACCAATGAAGAAAGAATGTATTCTGTAAATGTGTGTGCAGGAACCCCTGATTTAACTCACTTTCTCCCCACCTCATGCCTCACCCCAACCAACACAAAAACTCACTTCAAATTTCCAAAAACAGTTTCCTACCTCTGTGCAGGAAGTCTAATGTGAGTCAACACATATTCTTATTAGGGTCACCACATATGCTACTCTCTAAATTCAGTGAATTTTGTGCTCACTTGACAGTGCCCTACACTCATGGCCTCTAAAGACCTGATCTAACACACTTTCTCCTCACATCATGCCCAACGCAAACACTCACTTCAGATTTTCACAAAAAGTTTTACTGGGTATGTGCAGGAAGTGTAATGGCCCAAGGATGGCTTTATTGTTTTATGGCCCAATTAGTCGCAAAACATACACTAATTATATGGTCTTCGATTATCACATACATTTTCCCCTTTACCTAAGATTAATTTTGATGACCTCTTCCTTGACATGGTTTTTTTGGCCTCATCATCAATTACACACTAAAAGTTTCTATCTTCACAATGAGTTGGACAATGACATTTAGATGGACCAAACTCCCAATTGAGACAACATTTATTCAATCTCTCTTAGACTAAGGATATTTGCTATCTAAAATACTTCCTCGAAATAGAGGTGGCTTAATCCAAGGAAAAAATTGAGAACTTATGCCTTCGATGTCCTAGAAAAAACAAGTTTAATGGATTGTAAGCTCATTGACAACCACATGGGTCCAAATCAAAAGTTAGAAAAGCAAGGCCAGACAAATTCAAATCCTAAAATGTATTGGGAAATAATTGGAATACTCATTTGCCTTAACAATTACCAAATATTACCAAGAATTACCAAACTCCTTTGTTCAACGCTTAGAGCATACAATTTATATGCTCGAGCTTTAGGAGTGTCAAATAAATATATCAATTTTATATCAGCTTGTCTAGTAATGGACCGGTCTTTCTTTTTCTCTTCATTTTGTGGCCTTTTCATGTAAAACTTCAAATTTAAGTGTAAACATTGGGTGAAATAACCACAATACCAACACCTCAGCATTGATGGGAGAAAAGGTTCAGACTTGCTTGAAGAGGAAACTTGAACTAAAACTGAATCGTGAAAGCATACTACATGTTACTGTCTCTATAACAACTGGTGTAACACTAAGAAGACAACAGTCTTATGGTCTAATTCATTTTTCTCATGCACTGACAAACCAACTCTTCGCAAGGAATTTCTAGAACATGACAGTATTACTCAACGGTCTACACCACCATCTAAATAACACAAATAACAGAAAATCACACAAGATCATCACACAACATCAATGTTTCACTTCATAAACCAATGAATAAAAAATGTATTACCCTTATCACCCAACCATCGTGAAAAGAGAAGGACATGCCTCCTTGCAAACACCGATGACGACACTGGAGAACTTGAGGAGAGCACCAAGGCACTAACTGAACGACAACACCAAGCCACTGGAGAACTCAGAGAGGAGACCGCTGAAGCACGGGATCGACAATCGAAAAGTGAAAGAGGAAAGTGAAAGAAGAGAGTGGAAGACGAAAGTGAAAGACCACAATTGTAAACCTAATTTCACAATCGTAAAAAATTTTAAACTTTTCAAAATGTTTCATGGGCCCCACATGACAAATATAATATTAATATTTTTGTCAACGACGTCAGTTGTATCCTAGAGCAACATGAGCACCGGTTGTTCACCCAGCATTTTCCTTTTCTAAAAAGAAAAATGATTTTTTGACTCCCCATTTTTTCTTTGCTCAAAAAAATATCTTGATAAACTTCCCTCATCTTTTTCACTTAGGTTTTCATTTCCAAATTTTTCAGTCCAACACTACAGTTCATTTTATTATTTTTATATTTCATATTTTACTTTATATTTTATTTAAATTACTTAATTTAATATATTATTATTATTATTTACTGGTGTCACATGGATGTCAAATAAAATTAGTCGTGTAAAAAAATACATCATTTTTCTAGGATAAATTGTCATGGTCTGAAAGACTTCTGGTTATAACACATGAGTTGATGAGTAATGTATTTCTTTAACTAAAAAATGGCTATATTATTTTAGTGATTTAAATAAAACTATCAATAAGTTCAATGCTAACATTTTAAACGTGCAGATAAAGTAAAACTGCAAACCCCACAAATTATATCATACGAAGGTACAATAAATCTGCAGAATTATTAGTGTCATTACAAAGCAAAATTAAACAGAAACAGTGACAAAGCAAAGATCCTCCAAGCATTCAGCAAAACTTGTTTTCAGATGCCAAACTTTTCCACTTGAATGCTAACTGAGAAAGGGTTTCTGTAGAAGATCCATGTTCTTTGAGAGTGTTAGCAGCAGCTTCTTTTAGTGCCT
>Ga0123341_1004149_pt1 | contig 12644 bp, 11 predicted proteins | sample Turbeapinknodule_FD_89959 | JGI IMG/M metagenome (GOLD analysis project Ga0123341, IMG submission 89959) | Root nodule microbial communities of legume samples collected from Mexico - Turtle bean Mexico pink nodule | ecosystem: Host-associated > Plants > Roots > Nodule | place: Mexico: Nepantla... | reverse complement strand
TTAAATTTATATCCATCAAATCAGATAGCTGTATACAACCCAAAGAAAAGTATCATTTTTCAAATTGAAATCGAATAAATAATGTGAGCAACCATTTTCAATTTTCAATAAACGAATAAACAAATTTCAATATTGCTTCTAGTATAGTACATTCCTTTACCAAGGAAGGATGAAAAGGTGAAGAAGATAAGAGAAATCTTGCTTCATATTATCCTATATTTACATTAAACAAACCCATTTATCTTGATCAATCTATCAGCACTACCATTTTGGTTTATGCAAATTTGGCAACCCAAATCAGAGAGGATAATCACCAGCATCATCCCTCTTGATTAGTTCTTTTTTGGAGTTCCTCATGATTGAAAGATCAAAAGGCCATAATCTCAAACAACCATTAGTGGAGATAATGGTGACAAAGGAGGCACACTAAAGATGGTTCCCATAAGATCAGTGTCCCAAAAGCCTTTCCAACAAGATGGAGTCAAAGGGCACACCCCTTTGGGAGAGGGCTCTTCTTTCTTCATCACCTTATTACTATCCTTATTGCTAATAATTAACTCACTTTCTTCCTCTCTTTCTCTCTTCACACCAACCTTGATGCAGCATGAAACTGATTCTTCACACTCTCCAACCTCCAAAGGGAAGTTTAATATGGCTTTGCTCCCTCTCATCTTGAAAGCAGCTTTGTCATAAGCCTTAGCAGCTTCTATGGCTGTGTCAAAGGTTCCAAGCCACACCCTTGACCCTTTTCTATTGGGGTCCCGAATTTCTGCAGCAAACTTCCCCCACGGCCTTCTCCTAACCCCTCTATAGTGCTTATCCTCCCTGCTATTGTTGCCATCATCCAAAGATGAAGAAGAAGAAACTTGATTGCTGTTGTTACACATGGTTGCACCTAGTGTTGTTTTTGCTGTTGTTTCCATGTGCTGTGGCATCACAAGACCAGAGGTTAAGGAAGGGATTTTGATGTTTTTCAAGGAGGGTTTGCGGTTGCTTAGACTTGAGGATCTTGGAGGCTTGGAGAAAGATGTGGTTTGAGGCATTTGTGTGTTGTTGTTATTGCTCATGTGAACTTGAAATTGAAGTTCTTGGGGCAGCAAGTAATCAGTGATGCAAATATCAGATGGTGAAACTGAGGCCCCTAAGGTGTTTGGGATGCAAAAGGTGAAGTTGGGTTCAAAGGTTTGCATGGTGTTGTAATTGAGGTGAGTGAAAAGGGAGCAAAGTGCTAAAATTGGAGAAATGGGAGAGTGGAGAATTGAATTGATTGAGTGGAAAATGGGGAGTGAGGGGCATATAAATGTGAAGAAGGGTAGCAAAGAATGAAGAAGTGAGTTTCTAGATGGGTTCCAAGATGGTGAGAGGAAGCATCCTTTTGATAATATCAATAATTGAGGTTAGAAGAAATGTCACGTCTTATGTTATTTGTCGTTTTTGGAATTTTCAAATGTCAACTTGACTTGTGTTATGTTTATGTGTGTGGAAGTGGGACCTTCACTTCACCAAATGACTCTTCCATGCTTCTTCCTAACAGTGCCAATAAACTATAAACTTTATTTAATTTCAAGTTGAAGCTTTTGGTCTCTTCATGCTTATTATTTTACCTTAAATGTTGTGTTTATCTGAGTGCGTGTCAATTTCCCACAGTTCCTGCTTCCAGTGTGCAAAGAACTATGAATCCTCATCTGATAAAGATTATGTAAAAGTAAAGTTATGCATTCAAAATTCTTCTTATTAAATTCATAAGTTGCTCAATCGGATACCAACAATTCCTGGTTACACTCATATTTACGACACCATGACCTATGCAGCCAAGAATTTAAGAACTCTTAGATTGCTTGTAAGAATATTGAAATTTTTGCCTTCAAATGTATTAACCCACAAAATTACTATTCAGTAAGTTTTTATCATTTTCAGTCAAAAAAATGTTGTTATCATTTTGATAAACGTGGGTTAAATACTTTATATATTTAGCATGGAAAGAAAAGGATGAGCATCAGATCTAATGTAAAGAGCAAAATGTCAAAAATCTGAAATAAAGATAACAGCTGGACGATTTGGTTGAAGTTTGAATGTAGGATTGAAAATTGATATAGTTTATTAATATTAGGGATTTGAGTATGTTGTAATTGGGAGCAGAATTTTACTATGAAGAAAAATTCACGAATTTACAAATATTTTTTTACATATATTCTTTTAAAATTGAAGTTTCACTTGCTTTAATGTTTATTATTATTTGTGGTAAATTTATGTTTTGTATTATTATGGTTCCAACTTTGAACATCTCTTAAAGTTTGTTAGTTCCATCTCTTTCTTTAATGCACCCTAAGTAATATGAACAAAGACTCGTAATCATTGCCTTTCAATTCCAATAAGAAGACTCCTCTTTGGCATTTCATCGAACAGGTTTTTGACACTGCCAAAGTCGCTCATTTCAAGATGGGCTTTTATTATGATAACAATTGTTTCAATGTCACGATGTTTAGAAACATAAAAGAGCATCCAGCCAGCTCCCACAAGAAGCATCAAACCATCTTTGGCAAGTGAGTTGGTTGAACAAAAGGGAGACTGAGTGGTGGTGGGACTCTTGTTTTTGAAGGAGATGGTGTGAACAGATAGGTGCAGGGGACAAAGTGAATGGGATGAAATCATTCAAATTTTATTATTTTTCTTGATGTTGAATCAAATGAAGAAAACTTTGAACACATTCCATTTGGGTTAGTGTCTACACTTTACTAAGGGTGTGTGGATTACTTCGATATTTTTTCCCCAGTTGCTAAAAGGACCTTTGCATGCATGTCACTTGCTTAGGCTTTGGTTCATCCATCATTTGGATTTTAACCATGATGCTTTTCTCTATGACGATCTTAAGGAAGATGTTTCTATGGAAGTTATAGAAGGGCTTCTTCAAAAAGATAGATTATTGTATTCCGAATTATATAACAAAGAAAACATTTCCAATTGAAGAATTTCTACCTTAGAGAATTGTAATTTAAACTTAAGGACTCTGAAATTTATGACCTATTTTCAGAATCCATAATATATTTTGGAATCTAATGGGTTAAAAAGTTACCATTTAATATGGTGAGTAAACAATTAAAGGGCAAAGTGAGATCAGTCTCATGAACAGAATTTTGGTGTCAATAAAGAAATTAGGAAACCAGAATATAGGAATAATCATGTCAATGCAATTAAAGTTTGCTTGAAATTTTCCTCGGTTCTATTGCCGAGGGTTGCAAAATTTTATCCGGGAACAAAATCATGGTTACGAGCATACAGAACCCCAAAATAGCAACATGTAAAAATGAAACCCTTACTGTTTGTACCTTGTGAAGGGAAAAACCAAATCCAAAACCAAAACCAAAAATGGAATTTTTTTAGCTATTGGGGTCTGAATTCTGCTTATGGTATTGCTCAAGAATAATATTACAGTCATTCATGGTCCGAGCATCTAGAAGACCATGATTGTATAATTTGACCATAAAAATTCTCCAACACCTGCCAAAAAGAAGAATTTGATACTTATAACCAGATTTATATAATTTGCAAGACAATGAAGTAGCTTACTCTGAAATTACGATAAAACTTTAGAGACAGCATTTTATTGAGTTCGGAACACTGAAGAAGCATAATAAAAAACAACCGAGTTCTTTAAGACTTGCAGCTTTGCAGTTATGATTCATGCCTTGCATTTCAACAATCTAGTGCTGCTAGTGGTATATTCCAAAACAAACTTCAATAATATAAGCATTAGCCAATATCTTTCTTCACCTAGTTCATGAAATCATGTTCTCTGAAGACTGAGCTAGGAAATTAAAATAAAAACAAACCAATGTACCCCAATATATATACACACACACACATACAAAACCCATGCACACACAATAGTTGAGTACAAAAATCACTGATTTTTATCATTCAAAATTGGTATAATTTCTTGTAATAACTATATCATCAACATAGACCACACTTTCCAGGTGAAGTATGACAATAGAAAACCAAATTATTTGCCTCACTCTGTTTCAATAAAGAAAAAAAACCTGCATGGTATGACTGATTTTACAAAACCAAGTTCACGGTTACTGCTTCAATCCATAAAGAGAGCAACGTAATTTACACACTAAATTAGACTCCCTATGATCCACAAATCCAGGAGGTTACTCTACGTCAATTTCCTCATCAAAGACACCATGAAGAAAAACATTTTTATTGTCAAGCTAAGCTGATGAAATGATCCGTGACAAAAAACAATTGCAAGAGAAAGCCTAATTGTGCTGATTTTGGCCACAAGAGAGAAAGTATTATAGTAGTCAACCCATAAATTCTTGTATATTATTAAAATAAAACAAAAGAAGAAATAGGATAAATTTTGTGTCTAATGAACACATAACGTTATGTTTATATAGAGAAAAACATGCAGAAATATCTAGAAGTATTAACATATCTAGAAATATCTAACACTTCCCCTCAAGTTGGTGCATATAAATTGAATTTACCCAACTTGTTACTAATATAATCAATCATAGGAGTACCTGTTCAACCATCTTCAATCTAAAGATCTTGGTTTTCTAAATACTTTCTTGGTATTAAAGTGGCTCAATTAGAGGAAGGTGTTTTTATTTCAGAAAGACAATATGCTCTTGACATTATAGAGGAGATTGCAAATTGCAAGTTTATTGGTAGTCCCATGGATCCAAGTCAAAAACGGACGGTGGACCAAGCTGAAATTTTTTCAGATCCAGAAAGATGTAAGAGGTGGTGGAAAACCTCATTTATCTTAGTATTACAAGACCGGATATTTCTTATGTTGTGGGAGTTATTAGTTAATTCATGCAGAATTCTTACATTGATAATTGGAAGGTTGTAATTCACATTCTCATATATATCAAAAAGGCTCTAGGACAAGGATTGTTGTATGAGGACAAAGTAAATACTCAAATTATAGGGTGTTGTGATACAAATTAGGCCGATTGTCCCATTGACAGAAGATCCACCACAGGATATTGTGTATTTATTGGAAGGAATATTGTCTTCTAGAAGAGCAAGAAACAAAATGTTGTTGCCCAATCCCAGTGCAGAAACTCTGAATATAGATCTATATGGCTCTGGCCAGATGTGAACTTGTGTGGATTAAACAACTTCTTGAAGATTTGAAATTTTGTGAAGTAGAGCAAATGAAGTTGTATTGTAATAATCAAGCAACTCTTCACATTACATCCAATCCTATGTTCCATGAAAGTACCAAACACATATTGATTGTCTTTCTATCAAGGAGAAGTTGTTGTCACTTATTAGCTCTAATGACCAGCTACCAAACATCCTCGCTAAGACCTTGAGAAGGCTTAGAATTCAGCTTATATGTTCCAAGCTTGGTGCATACAATTTATATGCTCCAACTTGAGGAGTAGTCTTAAAATTATGATTGTTATTGTATTGTACAGCTTACATAAAGCTGCTTTTTGGGTGTATGTACCTAGACAAAGGGTTGAGTGTTATAGGATATAATGTACTCCTCTCTCATGTATTATTACATACTGTTCTTGGAGTCATAGAAGAATAATGAACAAGTTAGAAACTTGTATTGATTAATTAAAAACATCACAAGACGAGAGAAACAACAAAGGTATAAATTCCAAACATGAGAGAAACTAGTTACCCAGCCAGTAAGTGGGACCGAACAAACTCAGGTGCATGCAATTTCGTGAAAGCCTCACATGCCCATGAAATGTGACCATCTGCAATCACACTGCCACGAGAAGAAAATAATTGAATCAAGAAAGTAGAAATGTATATCAGCTTAAGCTCAAAGGTATATTCAGCTTAAAATATCAACCATCCGAAAGCACGTTACTGTAATTAATTAAGGAAATCAACAAAGTTGCAGCAAAGAGTAGAGTAGAAAAGAAGGATTTACTGTTGCTTCCGAACAAAGGAGTTCCACATGTGCATGAAATTCTTCTCATCCTTGCTCACGTCAACGAAATTTTCAAGCATCTGCAAGGTATCAATACCAACAGTAAGAGCTGCAACAGACATTTCATAATCCAAGGTCATGCCTCAACCTAAACCTATGCTGAAGTCTGCAGGGCCTAAGGCAGTCGGGCTTACAACTAAAGTTTATGAGAAAGAACAAAGAGGTTAAGGTTAAGTCGTAATTAGGAAAGACTTATCAGTTAGTAACTGTATAATTGTAATACATCCAAAGTAAAGAGTATGTGTCTCTATGTAAACATTGTATTAAGATAAACAAATATAAGATCAGTTAGTATATTACAATCAGTTTCAGTAACTAGTAAATATTGGGCCTGTATCTCACATATTTTAGTTTACCTTTACCTCTGCTCAAGTGCATGGTACCAAACCAGTCTCATCCACCATGAAAAGTAGCTTCCCTTACTATTACAATCACGGTTTAACCATTGAAATGTGGATCAATTTCTTTACAGATTAAATAATTTGGTTGGGTTTAGAAAAATCTAGCTAATGCTAGTGTATTTGAAGTTTGAACAATGTGGAGATGTCTGAGGAATAAGCCTCAATTATAAAGTCATGCAGATAAGTTTTCAGAAAGGAAACTAGAAATCATTCTTAGACTCCTTGCAATGAATAATTGATAGACAGCTGTTCAATAATTTTAGAAAATAAAATAAAAATTCTATAAAACCAAACATACCCTTTTATCTTCAAAATCAGCAACATCATCATCAACTTCATCTTCACTATCTTTATCTGATAGAACTTGTTCAATTGTCATGGGCTTTAAGCAAAAGTAAAAGAAATTAGTAGCAAATCTATTGAGCATATGATGCCAATAGAAATAAAAAGTAAATATAATTAGTCGAATAATACTAGAAAAGAAACTTTCTTAAGAAACAATAAAATCTTTCAACAGCAAAAGTCGTTTCAGACATCAAGCCACCATAGAGTCATCACCCCCAGAATCTGAGATTATAATCTAACTCTACCCAACAACCTAATTATAAGATGACAATTTCCCAACCCTTATAAACACCACTTTGGTCATTTATCTACACGACAAGGTATTAACACCATCTAGGATATAATTAAGGAAGCCTCCAAAGAGACCACAAAAAAGGAGACCTTCAAATAAACACAACCAAGCATAAACTAATAAGCTAAAGTTAGTAATTTTAATACACAAAGCAAGACTGTATAATTATCAATACAAATATTCAATAGAGCTCATAATTAAGTATCGTTGTTGTGTTGCAATAATATCATAACAAAAATCACTTCCTAGATTTCGCAAATTCAACCACTACAGAAATTTAAGCATCTCCCAATTTCATTGTTTTAATGGATAATGTCAAGTGAAGATGTGTTTCAGAAAGTCAAGCAAAGGTAACCAAATTTAAAATATTGAAATCTGAAATCACCTCTACAGCCCAATTGAAGTTATGTTGATCAAAACAAACAGTTTTTTTTACACGCCTAATATGGTATAAAACTGTGCTTATGGTATTTTCCTATTATTCTTTTTTTTAATAAAACTTATGTTAGGCATCACAATAAAACTAGACATCTCAGCTATGCTCACACCCTAGGTTCCATCTTTTCCTACTATTCTGCTCTGCTCAAAGATGTTTTATGAGAATTTATTTCTGTAATGGAAAGAAATGAGAATTGCTACATATTTAAGCAAACTTGACTTCCTGTTTTCTTTCCAATTTTATATTTTAGAAGATTGCATATCCTCCTCCAAGATGTTTTTTCACTCCTAGTTCTGACAAAAATTCTTTTCTCCAAGAGAAGGAAAACATGGTCACTATGATAGGTTGTCTTATTTTATTATCATAAAAAAAAGTCAGAAAAACTATTAATCATTCCTCAGCAAGATGACAACCACCACCAGAACAATCCTCATATTGCATTGAGGCCCCACTGAATTGTTTTAACATCAGGTAACAACCTATAGTAGGAGTCACAAAAATTACCAAAAAGATAATGTCATTCGCAAAACTATGGTCGTTTTGATGGAGGCACCAATTTGAAATCTATTACGAAGTGGACTCATTATTTCTGGCTTTCATTACCTATTATTTCTTTCCTTAATTAGGTTGTAAAACAGTCTATAAATAGAGACTGTAATCACATTTGTAAGAGATCTCAGAAACATATTTCATCTATTTCTTTCCACTAAATCAAATCCTAGCAATGTAATTGCAATACCTCCATTTTGGGATGGTCAACATAAAAAGCAGAACCATTCTTGGGATTGTCCAACTTCTCCACCATGGATGGCTTTGTACCCTTAGGATTTAGTTTTCTGACCTTTCTCTTCTTTTTCTCTATGTGAATCTGCAAATCTGTTTTCTCCAATGGAACAACAGCAATGGACGAGTAAGACATCTCATTTTGAGAATCATCCAACTTCTCCACCCTGCATACCTTGGCAACTGCAGGAGTTATTTTTCTAACATTTCTCCTTTTCTCTCTGTGAATTTGTGAGTTTGGTTTCTCCAGTGGTAACACAATATTTGACAAGTAGGAGGTCTCATTTTGGGGATCATCCAACTTCTCCACTATGGATATCTTTGCAACCGCGGGATTTGGTTTTCTGACCTTTCTCCTTTTCTCCATGTGAATTTGTGAATTTTGTTTCTCCAGTGGGACAACAACAATAGACAAGCATGACATCTCATTTTTGGGATCACCCAACTTCTCCACTGTGGATACATTTGCAATTGCAGGATTTAGTTTTCTCATGCTTCTCCTTTTCTCCAAGTGAATTTGTGAACCTGGTTTCTCCAGTGGAACAACAACATTGGACGAGTAGGTTATCTCATTTTGGAGATCATCAAACTTCTCCATCGTAGATACCTTTGCAACTGCAGGATTTAGTTTTCTCACCTTTCTCCTTTTGTCGATGTGAATTTGTGCATCTGGTTTCTCCTGTGGGACAACAACATTGGACAGGTAGGTGATTTCATTTAGGGGATTTTCCAACTTCTCCATTATGGATACCTTAACAAGTGCAAGATCTAGGTTTCTGACTTTCTACTTTTCTCCATGTGAGTTTGTGAATCTGGTTTCTCCAGTGGTCAACAGCATTGGACGAGTAGGTGTTCTTCTCCAATACCATTCACCTCTTGGTGGAACTCAACAATTCACACAGTTCTCTCAGTCAACCACGGGAAGCAGAAATTTAATTAATTTAGTAACACCAAAGTAGGGATGACAATTGGACCTAAAGTCAAGGGACACCCATAAAAAAGAGCCGAGATGGGGAGGGGAATTACCCTTTCATGTGAATTTACCAAAACATTGGGTCTGGGACTGGATATTTAATCGAAAATATATTATTTAATGAATGCAATTCAGGTACTTTAATGCCCACCCCAGACTATATCCATCTGTTATAAAATATATTAAATTTAAAGAAAACTCCAATTACACCAATAACTGTCATAATGTGCACTCCACTCCCAAATTGTATGTTAATGTTTAATTTTGTCATCTCAAAATTGAAAACCAAACATCTTACTCACTGCAATTGCTGACATCTAACACTGTCTTCATGGCTGATACCATGTCTCATCCACAGCCATCTTCATTATAAACTTAATGGAGCGATTGTCAATTGTTCTTCACGGACCATCCTCATCACAAGTGCAGGCAATAGATATGGGTTCAGGTATTTAGGTGCCCATAACCCACATACTTATAGGTCAGAAGACGAGTATTGTTTAGGGCAAGTTTAAGTAGGATACTGTAACGGTTAAAACAGCAAAATATAAGAGTAAACTCCTACTTCCATCCTGTAAAGTTACAAGTATAGAGTTACTAGAGTAGATAACAGAATGACTAAAAGAGAAAACCTCTGAACGGAATAGATTATGCAATACATATTTCTGCACGCACAGACATAAATATTCTAGAAACAAGGTGGTAGCTATTTCCTATGCCAAGAATAAATGGATGCAATTTCCTAAACTAAATATTAATTATTATGAGTGATATTCTAGAGGCAGCATCGATTTAATCCTTCAATATATTGTTATCATTTTAATCCTCAAATTACACCAAGTTCACTAAATTGATCCTCTTTTAGTCAAACTAAGCAAAATGATGACGATATAACCTTAATATGGGACTAATTTGATTATATTTGACATGGTTAAGGATCTTAATTGATGAAAAATAAAAGACGCAGGGACTAAACTGATGTCAAAAATCTTTAGAGGACCATCACAGAGATACTGCATTAATGAACTAGAAAATAAAAACTTGTGACAACCAAAGTGAGGAGATGAACATAGTATTTAATCTTGTCGAATTGGAAAGCTAGTTATGTCCCACATTAACAATGAGCAAGTTCGTTAGAATATAAGTGAAAAGGACCCACAAACTTAAATCCTTTACCCGGTGTATTCCTTAAGAAGTGGTATCAACACCTTAGCTGTGACCAAGTCACCAACTCCATCAAAAATTGGTAATGTATGTCCAATTCCCCCACACCTCAAATTATTTCCTCGACCTTCAAACATCTCCAACAATACCAATCCTCATTCTCAAGCAAACCTCAACTCCTCACCAACACATTCTTCCTCCTCTTCCACTCAACCTAGTTCTCTCCCATCTCCTAGACCAGCCAACATGCAGACACCAAAAAATATGGTATTGCTAAACCTCGTTTACACCAACCTTTTTACTCACCCACACGGAACCTAAATCCTCTAAACAAGAATATGCTGATGAGACCTGGCTGGAAGCAACACACTCTGAATTTGATGCACTGCAACACAATCACACTTGGACTGTCACACTTTACCACCTAGCTGAATACCCAATGCTGTAAATGGGTTTTCTGGGGAAAGAAAATCCCAGTAGTTTTATCAATAGGTGCAATGCAAGGCTCACCTCATGATCAAAGGGTTTCAGAAACAGTTTCTCTATAAGTACATGGAGACATTTTTACCGTCATTAATCCTATTGCAGTTTGCTAAGATCTTTTTGTAATTTTATTTTTTTTATTGCGATTGGGTATAAACATCCACCTTCTTTTTTAAATTATATTGGGGTTGCTAACTCACTCTGGCACTTACATATTGGTGAACTCTCAAACAACTTGATGTTAATAATGCCTTCCTCCATGGGCCTCCTAAAGAAAATGTACATGAGATGCTCCCCAGGATTACTCTAGTCAGCAAATTAAATGAGGCTATTTGTGGCCTTAAGCAACCCCAACGGACCTGGTTTGATCATCTCAAATCTACTCTACTGAAGTTTCAGTTCAGCAAATGTGACCCATCACTGTTTCTTTACTATCATGCTTCCACAGTCTGGGTTTGTGTATGTTGACGACATCATCATTACAATCATCACTTCAGGATGTCACCTATACTGGTCCATTGTTGGTGTCCTTCAATGTGCTAAAATTAATCATCCAGAGAAAAGTTTATGGTTAATAAAGTCTGTCCGTTTATGTCCAGCCCTCTTAAAGCTCACTGGAACCGGAAGGGCACTCTCTCCTGCGGTCTGCACTTTCGACAAGCTTTCCCTCACTCTCCTGTCTTAAATGAGACAAATTGTGATGCTGATTGAGCATCATATGTGGATGATTGCTGTTCTACCTCTGGTGCACATGTTTTTCTTGACCCAAACCTTATTTATTTTTGGTGCAAGAAACAAATAATTGTTCCATGCTACAGACCATCTTATCTGAACTGGTGTTAGTCACTTTACTCCTTGCATTCTTTGAGACATGAGCCCATTTCTCTTGCATACAATCCTGTTTTACATGCTCAAACCAAGCATACGAAATTAGATCTTGCTTTTGTCCAGTATCTTGTTCAGCATGTCACTGCCACTGCCTAATGTGCTGGTGCTCTCAGCAAGGCTCTTTCCCCACACCTACTTCACTACTTTTCGTTTCAAAAGCTAAAAGTGGATGATTCTCTTGCCTCACTTCGCCTCTTGAGCTAGTGTAGGAATTTCGCTTTCAACTTTTCTCTCTTAAATTATCTTTTACCCATTGATGTGCATAAATAGCTGTACAAGTTTAAGCGTGAGCATACCATGAGGAAAAGACTCGCATGTAAGGAGAGATTGTTCAAGTGACAAGTGTCAATGAAAAAATAAAGTCCACATCCGGTAAGAGTGAACAAGTTTAAAAACATAAAAGTGTGAAAAACTCACATATCTAATTGTCTTAAGGTTTAAGCTTGAACTGATTTGCTTATAATCCATTGATGAAGATCTTCACAATATTGTACTCCTATATATTCCCTAACAAATGGTTTAACTTAACTCTACAAAACCCAACTTGTAAGATAAGGATTGTCAAAGCCTTATAACTACTTAGACCACATTACTAAGCGATGTGGGACTAAGCACCATTCAAATATGTGGGCCATCTTTGAAGCATTAAATCTAAAATCAGTCATGGAACCAGTAAAACAATAAAAAATCATCCAATAACCAGTGAATTGGAGAGTTTTAATGGTGACCGCTTGAATACCTTTTTCCACAAAATATTAAGTAACATGGTGACTTAGCACTTGATCAGAGGAATTTTGTGATTAGCCTGACTATATTTAATAATTATGCTATAAATATATATATATATATATATATATATATATATATATTATATTATAAATATAAAAAACACTCTAAAAGAG
>Ga0123341_1004148_pt1 | contig 12644 bp, 7 predicted proteins | sample Turbeapinknodule_FD_89959 | JGI IMG/M metagenome (GOLD analysis project Ga0123341, IMG submission 89959) | Root nodule microbial communities of legume samples collected from Mexico - Turtle bean Mexico pink nodule | ecosystem: Host-associated > Plants > Roots > Nodule | place: Mexico: Nepantla... | reverse complement strand
CTCCATTTTGTATATTTCAAAGCTCCTTCCTAGTCGTATGACCAGTGCCCTAGTTCCCTTGGGCCCTTCTTTGACTCAATAGTACCCTAATTGCTCAGTGATTTACAGTTCAAATCTTTTGGCCTTTGTTTCTAGGTTCTTGTGACTTCAGTTTCTCTTTGTTGTGCACCCTGATGTTAGGTTTTCCCTTCGTAGCAACTTGTGCACACCCCTGTTGCTTGATTTGTCGTTGCTGTGCCTTTCTTTTGTCCTTTTTTTTGTCACTTTTCTCCTTGTTCTGCTCTATTTCAAGAGAACATGGTTTGAAATCTGTCTTTTATGATAAAATTGTGTTTATAACTTGTGGCTAATTATGAATTAAATTGGGTCTTTAAGTTTTTGAATTTGTAGTTTTAAGTTTAATTCACATTCTGTGATTGGATTTGGAGGTTATTTCTTTATTTATGCTATTTTTAATGCATATGTACATGTTGTTTAAGTTTGTTTTTGCGTTGTTGTTAGGTTCTTAAACCCTGCGATATACTATCTTTCAACCCGTCCCTATCCTAAGATATTGATTTTCACAACAATGTTTTGCAACATGCAAGCAACTTGTGATACCATTGGGCATTTTCTAGACCTGACAAGAAACCCACAGAATGGAGAGTTTATTAAAGGAGGAAGGGTGTGTTCCATGTGAAGGAGAGGTTGTTAGCTGAATAGTTGCATAGGTAGGTATTCTAGAGTAGGAGTTCGGAATCATTCTGCAACAGAGTGAATCTTTGGAGGAGCGTCATGCTCTGGGAGAGGGAATGGTATTTCTATACTGATACTGCTATCTGAGCGTACTCTTCTTATTTAACAAAGCCGCCTCTGTTATTAATTTCTAATTCCCCAACAAGTTGCAATTGTGTTTCCATATTTTTGCTTTGAATGTAAATGTGCAACTTTGTAAATACTTAAAGACCCATATACCAGTGTGTCAATATTGACATAACAAGTTAGCGTGCTTGTTTAAAATTCATGATTAGACACTGAATTATTCTTTTGATGAACCTCAGGTTTAGAAAAACGCCATATTCAGATGCTGAAATCAAGGTAACTAGTCTTTTTGTCGCAATACCTTTTATATTACTTTTATTGTTTTACTAAAGATTTTATCCATCAGTTACTGTATGCATCATACTTGTCTTTATAGAAAAACGTACTTGTCCTATTTTACTTTCAGATTCTATGGTATGTAACATGTGACTAGGACTGAAACTTAATTGCTACTAGTACAGCATAAATCGTAGGTTTGAGAATCTTCTTGGACACTAGTTTCTTAACTATCTATTGAATTTGGGGAAGCCACATAATAACGATGCCGTAGTGTCATCTATGATTTGTGCTTATTGCCCCAGAAAAATTAAAAAAAAACTCTGCCATAACTTGCTTCCAATTTACCAATAATTGCCCTCCCTTGAGACCATACTGTTCTATATTTAGTTACGGAATTGTCATAAATTAATCCTCACTGATTTCCTATAGTGTGTTTTAACTGTGGCTAAATATGTTTCCATGGTTGGCACTGTCCTGTGTTATCTACAGTACCTATTAATGGGAGTAACTAAGGGTGGGCAAAAAATCCAAATTACAAAATGCAATCAATAATTATCCAAATCCATATTAGTTTTAATCCATTTAAATGGATTTATCTCAAATCCATATTTTTGGATTTTAAATCCAATCCATTTAATTGGATATGGATTAGATCTAAATTGGATACATTTTTTGATTATCCAAATTGCATTTTGGGTTGGATTTTGACTTGACTCGATCTAGGTTGAGCCAAGACAATTCGGGCCACAGGTTGAGCAAAGTCGGCTCAAGTCCACGTCCAGCCGAGTTGTCCGGGCCCCAAGTTGAATCGAGTCGGTATGGGCCAAAGTCGAGCCAAGTCATTCCGGGCCAAAGTCGAGCCAAGTCAACTGTAGCTAAATATGTTTCCATGGTTGGCATTGTCCTGTGTTATCTACAGTACCTATTAAGGGTGGGCAAAAAATCCAAATTACAAAATTCAATCCATAATTATCCAAATCCATATTAGTTTTAATCCATTTAAATGGATTTATCTAAAATCCATATTTTTGGATTTTAAATCCAATCCATTTAATTGGATATGGATTAGATATAAGATTAGATACATTTTTGGATTATCCAAATTGCATTTTGGGTTGGATTTTGACTTGACCCGATCTAGGTTGAGCAAAGTCGGCTCAAGTCCACGTCTAGTTGAGTCGTCCAGGCCCAAGTCGAATCGATTCGGTATGGGCGAAAGTCGAGCCGATTCAACCTTGGGCCAAGTCGAGCTGAGTGGCTGATCTTGAGTCGACCAGACATTGGCCCAGGCCAATGTCTAGTCGAGTCGGTCCAATCCCATGTCGAGTTGAGTCTTTCGAGTCTGATATCGAGTTGAGTATGTTCGGGCCGATATCCAGACGACTAAGCCAGCTGATGTCGAGCCAAGCGGGCCAACGTCGATATTGAGTCGAGCAAGCCCGGGTCGATCCGGACCCGGATTGATGTCAAGTCGTCCGGGCCTGGGCTGATGTCGAGTCGCCTGAGCCTAGCCAAATGTCGAGTTATTCGGGCCCAGGGCAATGTCGAGCTGAAAACGCCCGAGTCGATGTCGAGCTGAGCTGATGTTGAGTCGAGCAGGCCTGGGCTGCTGTCGAGCTAAACAAGCCTGAGCCGATGTCGAGTCGAGGGGGCCCGGGCAAATGTCGAGTTGTTCGTACCTGGGCTGATGTCTAGTTGTCCAGGCCGATGTCGAGTCGTCTAAGCTCGAATCGATGTCGAGTGGTCTGGGCCCGGGCCGATTTCGAGTCTTCCGGACTCGGGCTAATGTTGAGTCGTTTGGACCCGGGTTTATGTCGAGTCGTTCAGGCCCGGGTCGATGTCGAGTCGAGTGGGCTAGGGTTGAAGTCAAGTCGTTCGGGTTGGGTCGATGTCAAGTCGAGTGGGCCAGGGCCGGTGTGGAGCCGACAGGGCTTAGGTCGATGTCGAGCCGAGCGGGTCGAGCCAATGTTTAGATGAGCAGGCCTGCGCAGATGTCGAGTTGTTCGGGCCCGGGCAAATGTCAAGTTGCACGGACCCAGGTCGATGTCTAGTTGTCCAGGCCCGGATCGATGTCTAGTTGTCAAGGCCGATGTCAAGTCATCCGGCCCGGACCAATGTCGAGTCGTCCAGTCCCGGGTCGATTTCAAGTCGTTTAGGGCCATGCCAATTTTGAGTCTTCTGGGCTCGGGCTGATATCAAGTCACCTGAGCCCAGGCCGATGTCGAGTCGTTCATGCTCGGGTTGTTGTCGAGTCGTTCGGGCCCGAGCCAATGATGAGTTGAGCGGGCTGGGGCTGCTGTCGAGCTGAAAAGGCCCGAGTCAATGTCAAGTCGAGCGTGCCCGGGCCGCTTTCGAACTGAACGAGTCTGAGTCGATGTCAAGTTGAAGGAGCTCAGGTCGATGTTGAGTCGAGCGTGCACTGGCCGATGTTGAGTAGAGCGGGCCTGGGCTGCTGTCGAGCTGAAAAGGCCCGAGTTAATGTCATGTCGAGCGGGCCCAAGCCGTTGTTGAGCTGAACAAGCTTGAGCCGATGTCTAGTCGAGGGGGCTCAGGCTGATGTTGAGCCGAGTGGGCCCAAGACGATGTTGACCCGAGCGGGCTCGGGCAGATGTCGAGTTGTCCGAACCCGGGCCGATGTCAAGTCGTTTGGGCCCTGACGGATGTCGAGTCGTCTGGGTCCAGGCCAATGTCGAGTCGTTTGGGCCCAGACTGATTTTGAGTCGTTCGGGTCAGGCCGATTTCGAGTCTTTCGGGCTCGGGCGAGACGAGTTGGTCCGCGTCCATGTTAGTCGACTTAGATCCAGTTCGAGCGAAGTTAGTCTGTGTCCATATCAAAATGAATTTAATATAATTAACAAACTGAATTTAATCTAAATTTATTCCACTTTAAATGAATTTTTTAAAAAATTAAATAAATTTGATTTAGTTAAAATGGATATGGATTCATATCCATTTATTTGGATATGGATTATTTTCTTTTTAAATAAATGGATTTACGATAATGAAACAAATGCAGAAAGAACTTATAAAACAAATGAAAGTATAATTTTCTTTATTTCAAAATTACACAAATATTTGGATTTTGAAAAATTCCACACCCCTAGTACCTATTTATATAGATGTTCTGTCTTTGATTCATTTAAATCCTCTCATCTTTGCAGACAGCATTTAGGACCAAGGCAAAGGAGTATCATCCTGATCAAAACCAGGATAATATTGGTAAGTCTTGATTTATCAGAGTATACGATATTGTAGCCTCAGGCCATAATATTATTAATCACATATCCATGTATGTGGAAATATACAGAGGCTGCTGAGGCGAAGTTCAAGGAAGTGTTGACTTCCTACGAGGCCATAAAACAGGAAAGAAGGAACTGAACTAAATCTGCTCAACTATCCTGGGACCCGAAAGGATGCGAGGTATTCTAAATGGGTTACTAAAGTTCCTCATTACTTCATCGAATTATCATCCGGCTAAAATATAGTTGCTCTTTGAGTAAATTTTCTGCAATGATTAGAGAATTAAATTATGGTGTTTTTTTATTTTATTTTTAAACTCATCAAATATATAAGGTTATGTATTTAATTTTAGCACTCCAACCAGATAATTAATGCCCCTGTAACGTGGTCTCAGTAGATTCGAGGGGGTTGTGTTAGCCCATTAATTCACTTCATGTACACAGTTGGACCCTCCAAAGTAACAAAACTATGTGTGCATTAATTATTGTTCTACTACGTAGAGCATACGTTCCATGCAGTCTCCCTGTCAATCACTGATAGGCCAAGTTTTACCACGAACGAAACGATCGAAGTTCACCTATAAGCATTTCCACTTAGGAGTTTGGATTTTAGCTGTTAACTTTGTTTATCTATCGTTTTTTTTCAACTAATTATCAATTAGACTGACTGCCTCGTAGCAACTTATAAAGTGATTTGCAATTTAAAAAACTATTCCTGTTAACTTTGTGTTTAGAGATTACATTCGGCAACTGCAGAAAAATATTTTATCGATATTAAAGGAAAAATAATAAAAGCTTCTTTTGGTCAATTTTTCGGTAAGGAAGCTGGATGTCATGTATCTGAGGTGGTCTAACAAACTTAGAATTTTCGCTTTGTGTACACAAGATTATACGTTCCATTATGTTTTCCTCCTTTTAGTTAGTAGAGTGTAACACTTGTTTAACAGACTTGCATAACTTGTTTGTCTTGTTCATTGAATCGTACATTTGAATCTTTTGCAGCATGACTTAACTGAGCGGCAATGCTGTTGCCAAGCCTTGATTGAGTGGCAATGTACGTTCAATTATGTTTCCCTCCTTTTAATAAATAGAGTGTAACGCATATTTAACAGACTTGCATAACTTGTTTGTCTTGTGCATTGAATCGTTTGCAGCATGACTTGATTGAGAGCGGCAATGTCTTCGCCAAGCGTCGAAACCGGGGACCTATTGCTTTTCGAAGGTTGACATGTTGTCCCATAAAGATATGTCATGGTTTTTCTTCCATTAGTGTCTCTAGCTTTAATTTTAATTTATTTAGATACTTGACCGCTAAATTTGAGGTGATTTGCAAAGTGAATTAGCAAAAGCTAAGGGTTTTGTATTTAATACCTACTTTTTCTTTAGCTTATCAGATTGATCCTTGGGGTTGATCATGCATGTCACAACCTGATTTCGACTTTCGCAACTTCAGCGAAATTATGTGTAAGTTTTAAATTATATTCTTATTGTGAAGAATAAAATTCATTTGAAACTAAAACTTCAAAATATAAGTAGATAGTTAACAAATATTAAAAAATAAAATTTTCAGTCTAAATCGACTCTATAGAAAACTTAACATTAAAGCTAGATTGCTTTCAAATGCCTCAAAATCGAATCCTTTAGATTTCTAAAGAATAAAAACATCGGTAGTTCATTTGTGAAGACGGACTCACTGAATTCACGTTTAAGCAGCCGGGGGATTTCGGTAGTAAGCTGGAACGGTTGCAGGGAAGAACATCTGACGGACTCCTTCTGCCTTAATTATTGGCATGATGATTCCGGATGCACTCTGACAAAAGATAAAATTGTTTATTGCAAGAGTAATTATCCAGATAAAAGAACAATGAATAAATTTTGGTACTTACAGAAATTAATCGAAGTCCAATCCACATCCGTTTAGGTGAAGGAAATGGTAGCAGTAAACGGCCAACCCCATATGTTGCAACAGCGAAGAAATGGAGAACCAGGGTCAACGGCCGAGGATTTAATCCCGAAAGCAGAGAGATTGGCCCTTCCGAGAATTGACCTCCAAGACTAAGATAATCGAAGCAAGCTTGGCGCATTTCCTTCCTCGCAGGATCAGATGATGCACAAAAAACCTTGTAAAGAGCTCCTGCCAGCGTATTTATAGTGGACGCCACAGGCTGCAAATTAAAAGATGAAGATAGTTAGAGTAACATGCAGAGGCCACTATTCGTTTTTTCCGTTCGGTGTGGGGGAAAAAAATAAGTGGTTGCCTCTCAATTAATAAATCGATGTTATAGGACACATTACTTTTCGCAAGGTATAAAAGGATTCAAGGTATTTGCAAAGGCTGGGTGCATCATTCAGATCACGCAAAGGCCTAAGAAGATTTCGCAGCACTACTATATCAGATAATGCCACAGTCATGCCACCCCCCGTTAGAGGATGGCGCATATTGAATGCATCTCCCATCAACAGGGCTCCGGGAGTAGGATAAGGAGCTGCTGGCATGCTTCTGTTTGGCATTGTCCTGATGCTGCCTTTGTCCACTGCAGCTATGAATGCGTTATGAAGCTCATGCGGAACCTGCATTAAATTTGTAGAATGTGAAATAAATTCCTGTTCCCGTTGAAATATATCTCGTGCCGAGGTTTGTAAAGAATTTGTAGAACCTCTATATTTATGTACCTGTGGAGCTATCACTGTCTTCAAATACTTAGCCATCTCACCATTAGAAATAGACGGAACTTTCTGACCAGGAACATCAACCAGACAACGGATTTCTGTACTACTTATTGGATAAAACAGAACTGGCGAAGGTTCTCCCAGTATGACATGGCCATGATTTGCACAAGGAAGTTCACAATTTTCCAAAACTAGACCAACGAAACAAGAGGGCACATCTACCTATAAACAAAGCATCGTAATCAGGAATTCTACACTACTCGGCAAACATTAACATTTAACCGAGAGAAGGGGAGCTCTTCAAATGAATAATACCAAAATGTTAATTCCTTGTATGAAAGCCTATTACTTCTGAAATAAACCAAATTTAATTTGAATATGGAAACAAATCACGTGCTTAAGCTGCATACCTTAGGATCACAAAGAGAACGACGCAAGTTTGAAAAACAGCCATCACAAACAATGGTAAAGGGTGCACAAACTGATAATTCTTGACTATCCTTAGTTTTGTACTGCACGCCTTTAATTACCCCCTTCTCTTCAAGTAAGGAAGTAACTGTTCCTTGCTCTAGTCGTACACTGTTAAAAAAAATTAAGTGAATAAATAAATATTTGTGTATGTGTGTGTGACAAGAAAGTACCTTCAGTTCAAGTCTAGAATGGTAAGTCTATTTTTAAATTGTTAAATATGATTTCTGAATTATATTGACTAATAATAGTGAGCCCTTATAGTTATATTCTAGCATATAGCTGTCTGAATGATAGGGAGCCAACCTGATTGCATAAATGACTTCAAACTAAAGTAACATGATTAAAATATCTAGCCAAGTCAGTTCAAATGGCATCGATGAGAAAATTTGAAAAATCAGAACATGATGTGCTACTCGAAAACTAAATCCTGTGTAGTAGGCAGGTACAACACCGTAGCAAGACAAATTCTTTAAGATAAACAAGAACTGCAAAGTAAAGGAAGAAACCGATACTTGGGAAGGGAGGCAGCCTTCTCTCTCATCCTTTGAATAAAACGGCCATTGTGAAAGCTTCTGCCAGTAACGTCTGAGTGAAACTTTTCCAACGGATAAGAGAGTCTAATGTGTTTCCCATCCTTGAAAAGAGCATAACCAAAAACTTGTTGAGCATCAATTTTATCCACACAATCTGCAGTGATAGGGAATCAATGGTCATTCTACACCTTGCTATAGCCATAGTTAAAATGACAAAAAAAATGTGTATTATTTCTAGCACTCACGATTAGTCACAGTAGGAATATTATATGCCGAATGTCCATATAGTTAAGTTTGCACTACCTTCAAGTCCCAGCTCAATTAACTTCAGATAGCCTCCAGGCTGAAGCAACTCTCCAACAATTCTGTCTGGTTCACTCAGATCTCTTTCAATGACAAGTACTTGACGTCCATCCTACATTAGATGATAATTATGCTATCAAAAGTTAATTGTGAATCTGTTTTAGAAAACAGTACTTAAAAAGTCCCAAAAATATGTCTGTATTCATACTGATCAAATGCCACAGCTCAAAAATTCTAGAAAAAGGTCTACATTCAGTCTCTCTTCCATCATAGTTTCCTTCTTATCTTGCTCTTCATTCTTTATCAAATTATTTATCGTATTTAGCAGCTCTCTATTTTGGTATCTTTTTGTTTTTCTACCTATACCAAGCCAAAAAAAAATCCATGAAAAAGGACACGAAGAAGGATAGAACTAGCTGGACCGCATAAACCGAAGTCCTAAAGTAAATATTGGTATACCATCTAACAACTACAATCAAGCCATTTAAACAGCATCACCAAGCATAAAGAAAGAATCTTCATCAATAAAAGTGAAAATTTCTGGCCACACGTTTAAATTGAACGCAGGATAAGTAATTATAAAAAAATCCTTTCGTTTCTGTCTGTAAATACCTCTAAAATCGAACTGTTTACTCGCGGAAACAACAGGTTCTCTTAAAGTTATGCTGCACCGTGATCTTAAAGTTAAAAACCAACAAAATCTTCAAAACATGTACCTCACTGTTTGTCCTTGAATATTTTATTCAAAATAAATAAATAGAAAAATGAAGTACCTAAAGTCTTATTCATCCTAAATCAGACAATCACATCTTCAGCTGCTTAGAAGAAAACAAAAATCAAACTCACGAGTGTTCGACTTTCAAAGTCTTCAGATCTATCACTTACCAACGGAGTAGCGTAATTTTTCTTCAACACACGTGATCATCGAGAAAATCAGACACTTCAAATCGCCCAAGCAATAAAGAAAGCAATATTCATAACATTCTTTTTTCTAAAATCTAAAAAACAATGAGTACTCTAGAGCAACTTTCTACAATCACTAGCATCGTTCCTTCCTCTAATAGTCTCTGTTACTATAACGCTATACATGCAAGCGAAGCATAATCTAATGCGCATCCTTACTGCCATCAACCAATCGAACAATCTTTATTAAAGAAATGACAACGCATTTTCCGGTTTTGGACAAAACACGAGTAAGACATAAACCACGAAGAAACAGGTATGGAAACCGAAACACCTTAAAAACATCTAATTCAAAATACCTTGCCGAGAGTGTAAGCCAGAGCGGAGCCAGCGACGCCAGCTCCGACAATTAAGACGTCAAATTCGCCGTCGCGCATCGACGATCTGCATTCTCCGGCGGCAGTAGTGATGTTTTCGGCGCACATAGAGGCATCGGTCTCCGACGATGCGCAACATTTCTTCCCCGCGAAAACGAAATTGCGAATCACAAATACGCTCACCGCGGCGCATATGATCCATCCAAACACGTAGGTGTCCAACATTTCGAGGAACCTCACGGCCACGGAGACGACGGTGCGGTGTTCTCGCTATAGTTTCTCTCCCTAATTCGCTTGCGCAACGAGGATTTCGAGAAAAAGCGTGTTTGCGTTCGTGCCTGACTTAAGAGAAGCGAGAAGTTTCAGGAAGGAACGAGGCTTTTATACGTAGACTGGGTGATGGCCATGGCATATTTCCTTTAGCTGTGACTGAAGAAGAAAATTCGGAAAAGGCATTTTTCACACTAATTTGCACCCCAACTGTATTAGCATGGGACACAGCACACGCAAGTCTTATTCACCAGTGATTCTCTTTTTTTTTCTGTCTTTTTAATCTTTTAAGATAAATGGTCAGTTCACTAAATGTGTGAAGTGAGGTGAATTTAATTTTTCCAATAATTAAATTTTGAAGCTTAAAAGTTCATTTTCTCTTTGTGAATTTTGAGTTACGGAGTATTTTTATTTTTATTTTTTTATCACTAATACAAAAATAAAAAAAATATAAACTATTATAGAGATGATATAACTCTTATACATAAACTCAACCATAACCTTCCTCATTAGACTTACTAACTTCCTATATGTTTGTCTATACATAACTCTCTTAACTAATCTAAAGGAAAACATTTGAGACAAACAATCATACAATTTAAATGAACATATCATAAGATCATCCTCATACAAACCAACGGATCTATGCACCAATCAGAAAAAAAAAATGAGTAATTTGCCACTTCGATATCTTATCAATAATATATCTTTATTACTTTATATATTTTATTGTTTGAGTTTAGAGTTTTGTTTTTATGTGTTTAGCCATGCTCTCCTACAAAATTCATAATCATTTTTACATGTATATTCAACAAGTGTTCAAATGTTATTTGCGTACGTGTATTTTATCTTTTCTGATGTTTTCTTCTTCAATATAGTTATTTTTTTGTCACCATGATCTGTATGTGAGAATTTTTCTTCTGCAATTGACCCTGTTCCTCAATGTATTTCTTTTAAGATATTGTTGTGTTCATCTTTCCTAGTTGTCTTTCTTTCTTGTCCTTTGTTTCTATTTCCAAGAATGCAGATAGAGTCTTTGCCCATCCATGGAAACAAGCAATGATAAATGAGATGTGTGCATTACAAGGCAATGAAGTTGGGAACCTTGTGTCTTTGTCACTGGAGAAGTTCGTTCTTGTTGTCAATGGGTGTTATAACAAAATAATTTTCATTCAATAATTTTTTTTCATTCTTTTTATCACTAATAAAAAATAAATAAATATGAATCATTTTATGATTGATTCAATTTTTATACATGAACTCACTGATAACCTTCATCACAAGACTTAATCCAAAGTTTGTTTAAACAAAACTCTCATAACTAACCCAGAGAAAGACATCTAGGGTAAACAGTCATACAACTTAAATGAATGCATCATGAGATCATCCTCGCATAAACTAACGAATCTATGCACCAATCATAAAAGGAAAAATTCGCAAATTTGATGTAATCCATAACCAAGCCAACCAAAGCAAAAACTTCTAGTACATTCATTACTCTCCCTTTAAAAATTATCTTGTTTTTATGCTTCAAAACCTCGTTTACTACTGCGATCAAAACAACTTCCCAAACCTCATTCACCGAAGCAGGCACGTTGCTCATCCTAAACTAGAAAAAATTTAACAATGGGACGGTGTGAAACACGCTCAGCACGCCCAATCATGCACAACAATGATTCACAATAACCAAGCAAATATGCACTCAAATAACAAATGGGTGTTAGTCTCCTCCTCGACCCCATAAAGACTACACATGAAGCTTGCAATTGTGATCTCACGCCTTTCCAAGTTAGTCTAAATGACTAACTTTTTTCCAATACCTCCAAAATAAAATAGTATGTAGAACTTTACTCTTAATTTACACATGTTTTCTAGTTATTTCACTATTTACTTAATTTTGTACATATTCATGTGTAAAGATGTTTGTGCGCAACTAAGAATATATTTTAAGAAAGCACTTATTTTCTTCCTCAAATACTTGTAGAATTATATTTGTTTTCACAACATTCACAAAAAGAAAATAATGCGCTAGGTAAGGGTCTCAAAAGATGAATAACTTATGTTAATTTTTTATTTTGGCCAATAATTTATTTACCGTACCCATCTCGATTTTACCTTATCTATTAATTCATGTATGTGAAATGGTTCTAATTATGAAAATAATTTATTGATTGTAATTGCTTCAAGTTTAAAGTTTCCAATTCGCTTTAATAAAACAATTCTAATACATACTGTGATTGGAACAATTAAAAATATTTGTATTTTTTTTATAAAATTTTTCATAGGCTTGTCATTTATTTAAAATGATGTTAATTTCACTCAAAATGATGTTAAAATTACAAAACCAATAAGTACTAAAATAGTTATTTGTGGTTGCATATCTAGCTCCTCTTAAACTTAAAAAAAAAAAAGATTGAAAACTTATTAAATTAATGGTTTTCACTAAATAAAAAATAATAATGTTATAATATTCAATTAATTATTTACACAATTCACATCAATCTAGGTCGGTAAAAGATTCGAAAGAATATTTTGATTATTAGAAAATGGAAAAAGATAAAAACAAGATGTCAAAACAGACTTTTCAGTGTAATTTTTTTAAGAGAGATCTTCAATTAAAAAACACAAAGACTTGACTGTTAAATTTTTTTGAAATTAATTTAAAAAAAATCAAAAGAGTTTCAATTTAAATAAAATCAATGCGAACTTTTTTAAAAAAACTAACATTGAAGAAACTTGAGATTTTGAGCATTCTTATCTATAACTGTGATAAAGAAATTATTTATTTATTTATTTAT
>Ga0123341_1004146_pt1 | contig 12646 bp, 5 predicted proteins | sample Turbeapinknodule_FD_89959 | JGI IMG/M metagenome (GOLD analysis project Ga0123341, IMG submission 89959) | Root nodule microbial communities of legume samples collected from Mexico - Turtle bean Mexico pink nodule | ecosystem: Host-associated > Plants > Roots > Nodule | place: Mexico: Nepantla... | reverse complement strand
TTTCTATAATAACTGTTTTAAAATTTATATTTAAACTAGATTATAATTAATCAATAATGGACATTTCTAATAAAATTTGAAAGTTAATCTCTAACTATGTTAACATAAAATTATCAAAGAGCTGTGATATTGGATGGCGACTTCACATTTAACCTCATGAAACTGAATTATTGTATACCTACTCTTAATTAGAGTTTCATTTCTCTCTCTTTTTTTCAATAGGAAAGGAATGCAAATTTAATTTTGGAAAATTTTAATTTTTGATAAGTGTACATTGAAAGGCCCCACCAGTTTACAACTCTAATATTCTGGTATATGACTAATATAATTTTAAAATTTAAATTTGAAACATAAAAATTATTTTTCTGTTGAAATATAGGGTTTAGGGTTATTTGATAGGAGTTAAAATATGGAGGATGATTGTGAATGTATCAGTGCTATTTGATTATACAGTTTTACAATCTTGGTTCAGTCTTACCTTAGAAAGCAGAAAAAAAAGAGGAGATTATAATGAAAATAATTATATAGAGTTGAATTGAAAATAATTTTAATAAAAATATTAATTTCTGCGTTTAATTTACTGGGATATATTAAGGGTGCATACACACATTTTAATGCAACTTTTATGATTAAAATCATCCTTGGTTTACTGTCAGAAGTCCAAATTATGAAAGGATACATTAAGTTTGTAAAAGGAAATTTTACTTGGCTGATTACGTTAAAAGCATGACAGAAAGAATACAGCGAAACACATATCACAAGATCAGGCCAGCACTTTGACGCAACAAACACTCTTGCTCTGAAGGAAGGGGCAGGGAGTAACCCTAACAGTGGCAAGAAATAATATAGGCCAAACCACATCATGATTGTGGGAAGAAGAACTAAAGAAAATAAAAGTACAGAATGCAGTAACCGTTGAACCATCGACGTGACCATAAGAGAAAAAATTTAAATACCCAATTCAGTCTGCACTTGGAGGATGGTCTTGGCAGAATCTACAAGCCTCTGCGTCTCCTCTTGGTTCAAGTGCACATTGGTGACACCCAGTATCCCTCCTCTACCAAGCTGTGCTGGCAAACTCAGGAACACTTCCCCATCGATCCCATAAAACCCCTTAGCAAGAACAGACACAGGGTGGATCTTTCTTTGGTCCCTCAGAATAGAGCGGGCCAAGTTAGCCACTGAGTACCCAATTGCCCAGGACGTGTACCCTTTCAGCCTAATCACTTCATACGCACTCTCTACCACTGACTTGTGTATATTCTCCAGTGTCTCTTTCTCATAAACAATCTGCTGTTTCTCCAAAAAACTCAGCACTGGAACACCACCAACGCTAATGCTAGACCACAATGCCACCGAACTATCTCCATGCTCCCCTACGATATACGCCTGCAATCACAACTTTCTGTCATTCTTTCACTTTTCCTACTCTATTCATAATTTCATCATTTTAATTTCAAAACTTCAAATAATTCATACCAACTAAGACCATGTTGGGTTTTAGTTTGGACTATTTAAATCTACGTTAGTCCAACTAACCACGTTATGTTTGATTTCTGATAAAAGTCTGTCACGTGGACTAAAACTAATTTTCAGTTGAAAGCAGTAAAAAACCTATGTTTTTACAAACTTGGTTTGCAAAATGAAATATTCATTCATCATAAAGTATATAAACTTTAATTCAAAGTTGTCCGACGCCGCGGTACTTTCATAATTTGAATACTACTACTAATTTAACATAGTAGTCCCTATTACTATGAGAGATTATTAAATATTAGTTAAGTTTCTCACATTTTACAATTAAAAATAAAATAAAAAGAAAGGGGAAGTGAGAATGGTTGACCTGTACGTCCTGGGCGTTGACGTCGAGGTGATCTGCGATGAGGAAACGGAAGCGAGAGGAATCCAAATTGGTGCCCGACCCGATGACCCGATTGGAGGGGAAACCGGAAAGCTTCCAGGCGACGTAGGTGAGGATGTCGACGGGGTTGGAAACGATGAGGAGAGTGGTGTCGGGGGAGTGACGAACGAGGGGGGGTATGATGGAGCGGAAGATAGAGAGGTTCCGCTGGAGCAGGTTGAGGCGGGACTCACCGGCGATCTGGCGGGCGCCGGCGGTGACGATGCAGAGATTGGAGCCGGCGGTGGCGGAAGAGTCGACGGAGGCGTGGATCTTGGTGCGGGGGAGGAAGGCGGCGGCGTGCTGGAGGTCGAGCATCTCGCCGCGGAGCTTGTCGGCGTTGGTGTCGATGAGAACGAGCTCGTCGGTGAGGTCCTGGGTGAGGATAGTCTGAGCGATGGCCATTCCGACATTACCGACGCCGATGACGGATATCTTGTTGTGGGGGTTGGGGGTAGAGGAAGGGGCGGCGTTGTTGATGGGCTTGAAGAAGGCCTGGGTTAGGTCGAGGCCCCCCGGGCCCAACGTGGAACCTGATGCGCTCTTGTGCATGATGATGATGATGATGATGAAGAAGAAGTAAGATGATTTTTGGTGTTGCAGTAAACAGGTGAGAAAGAAGGTGGAATTTATAGTAATAGTTAGTGTGTGTTGAGCCTGATACTGTAGAGGCTAATACTGTGGTCTGCCAAGGAAAAGAAGAAAAAGTGTTGAGAATAACACCTTCTTTCTAGATGCAGATAAAGTAAAAGGGAGGGAGTTCAAAGAGGAAAGTGTCATTACATTCTCAGACTTCACGGTGTACGTATTTTAAACTATTAATTAAATACTTTCCATTTTTTAATTAAACAAATTTCCAATCTATTTTTATTTATTTCTCTTTTTTCATTTTCTATTTCGATCTCTTTTATTTTCCTCGTATTAAAACACTTTACTTCAATCGATCTTTCAACAGTCTAAAACACTTTATTTGAATTGATATTTTACTCCATTTGAGATCATGAATCTGTGTTCTGAGTCTTCTGACTTCTGAGGTGTTGGTACACCGTGTTGATATTTGAAACTTTGAACGCGTTCAATTCAAAATTTCAGTTATTTCTCACAATAGTCGTGTGTTACAAGATGAAACTAATAAAGGTGTGCGTCTCTTTATATGATTAAATTTTCATTTACATAAATCAACTTATTTTGGATTTATTGAATTATAATAAATAGTAATAACAAAACAATTTATTTATAATATTATTTATATTAATATTTTAAATTTACAAAAAGCGTTACTATGCATATTTGTTTTTATTTTTCCTATAGGAAACCCAGGCAGAGTTGGTGGGGGCAATAACAAGTAAGAAAAGAGCAACGATTGGTGAATAAGCAAAAGAAAGTTTGGCAAAAACTCAGCGTTTTGAATTAGAATGGAGGAAGCCCTTGCGGAGCTGGAGCGAGTCCAAACTCAGCTCTTGCAACGCATATCCAAACTCCAGCATTCCCATCTTCCGTCGTCGCCTTCTCAAAACGACACCGTTGACGACGCCGGCACCGACACCGTATCTCGCCTCTCCTCCATTTTGCACACCAACGGCGTTCCCGAATTCTCCTTTAAGAGAGTCCCTTCTGATTACTACGATTGGCCTCTCGAAGCCCGTCGCGACGCCCTCTCCGCCGCCTCAATCCACCATCTCTGCAAAAGTATCGTTCTCGTTAATACACAAGCCCCCGCTAACGTCGTCGATTGCACCAACCGCAATAATTCCAAGTATTACGTCGTTGTCGTTCAGGTTCGCACTCTCTTCCTCTCGCTACCTCCTTTACTTAATTCTCTCACTGCTTGCTTATTCGTTTGTTTCGCAGTACACTGCTCGCTTCAACGCCGACGCTGTCAAGAATTTCCTGTATTCGCTCAATAATGGAAGTATTGCCAAGAAGAAATTCAACAGTAAGAAGTTCCCAGTGATTGACTATTCCTTAATTATCGTAGCGTTGAATGAATTCCAGTTGAACATTGTGATATTGAAAATTATATTTGTTTGTGGACGAATGGTTGTGAGTTGCGACTAAACTGAATGTATTGGAAACATCAATGTGAAGACTCTCGTGTTTTCCATATCAAACACTATACAATTGGTTGGTGTGTTTAAGAAATTGACAAATCTTAGCTGTTGCAGTTGACAATTTAATGAAGGGATTTTCAGGTAGAGTTGGTTTAAGAAGATTCTCCGCTAAATATAAGTATGATTCTTTGAAGCCGTGAAGGACAGATGTCGAGTTGGTGGGAATTGGGATGGGCAAGTACTTGTTTGCAACACTTTGTAGTGTAGATTTTTCCAGTTATTAAAAGTTTAAAATAATTCAGAATTGAGGAGAGCGACCAAAGCTGAGTATGGTTTTAAAATGATAAATGTGATTGAAGGTGGTGTTTGCGAATTGGTTGGATTTTTGCTGAAACGAAATTTAAAGTATTTTCTTAAGGTGTTGGACGGTCTGAATGAGTTGTTAGGTAGGTCTGTGTTGAAGAAATTCTTAGATTTGTCTGATAGGTTGTTAGAGTGATTAGAACACTGCTAAGGTTTAAATTCCTGTGTTTGGATGAGAATATTTGATTGGCTTTAACTTAGTCGTGTGTGGGCCTTTGATGGTACATGAGAGCTGTCAAGTTCAATAAAGTTTTAATATTGGGATCTCTAACAAGAGATGAAGTAAATATTCACAGTGATTGAACTAGTTTTTAATGTACTGCATCATCTCAATTTTCTACATTGAACTTCTGCAAACTGCAGTAGATGAGATTGCACGGGAGCTGGACCAGAAACATTTGAGCATTTAGTGATTGTTACATTGAAATTCTAACTAGTAGATATATGAAGGAAAGTTTTAAGACGAAGTGAAAGAATGGGCAGTCCACACTTGTTGACAATCATCACTTCATAGAACCACTTTCCTGAAATATATTTTCTCTACTTGAAAATCTCTTTTCTATTTTATAGTTTGTGTCCATGTGGCTATGCAATCTCCCTTGGTTAATCTTTCCTCCTTTATTTCTTTCATTATATATTCATGGAAAATTTTCCTATTATTTATTTTCCCTTAATTTAAGCATTTAAAAATTGTGTTAATGGTATCTATAAGTTGCTATTGCTTAGTAGGAAATAATTGTTGTTAATTTGTTATTGATAATGCAGTGAGGCTAGCTCCTGAGGAGACATCAATGGAATTAACTGGATATGGGCACAATGCAGTAACTTGTATTGGCATGAAAACAGACATTCCGGTAAGGCTGGATATGTGGAGTAGTATAGGATTCTTATGATATATAGACACTGAAATATTTCATCATTATAACAAACCCAAAATAAGTACTTATTCACACTGTTAAGGCTAATATTGGACATCTTTTGTCATGCATATCAGCACGTGAATTGATGATTGATAGAGACAGGGATCGTTGGTAAAAATAGCATAAAAGTTTAAATGAATTTGTTTTTTGGTGTGCTCTCTATTTGTGACTTATGATCTCCTTCTCATACTCATTGTTTTTTGGTATTGTGACTTAATTTGTTAAGGCTAATAGTATTGACATAGATTTTTCCTGATATGTGATTGGCATGTTCTGCCAATGTCTTGGACTAGAACATAAACGTGCTTTTAGGTTGTCGACAACAGTGAGCAGCTTCGTTTGCTTTACTTAACATATTGGCAGACGGTTCATTTTTTCAAGCAGTTTCACTAGTTTGTAACTCTAAATAATTCTATGTGTGTGTGCCACTGTCTATCTAAAAACCAAGTCTATAATAGTTAGGATGTGGTAATAGTTAGTATTCACTGTCTATAACCCTTAGAACAACTTTATGGTTTCCACATCAAAAGAGCAGTCTCTAAGAACAAATCACAAATGCACTGATGTATGTAGCTCTACTTATCTTGCCATAGTGCCAACTGTTGGGGGAAGGTTATTCTTCACGTTGTCTCCGTTTCTAAATTATGGCTAGGATTTGGTGTGTCCTAGTCAGACTTTTATTATTACCTACCCTAAAATTCTTCTTGCAAGTTTAAACTATAATTTCAATCCATTCCAAGTGTGTGGTTGTATAGATTTTTTATTACATTGATACTAAAATTCCATATTGGTTCTTCAAAGAGCAGAAACTGGCAAAACACCACAACTGTTCGTGATTCAACCTAATTTGTCCTCAGCTGATATTACAGTGTAATTTGGTCCCTTAGCTTAGGTGTCCCATTTGAACACAAGGCATAAATTATGTCCGGTAGATACCCAAGAAACAAGAAAGTGGATACGTAGTATTATGGTAGGAAAATGGAGATATCAGTTCTGTAGCTGATTGCAAAAGCAAATGGAAATGCAGAAAAAAAAAATTATAACCTAGGCACTTTGAGAGGCCTAGTCTCTCCCATGCCCAAATTCTAACTGAATTCCCTTCCGCCTATATCCCTTTGAGAGTCATAGTTTCTCCCAGGCCTACGAAAAAATGTTTAAGTTGACTTACTAAAACAAATAAGATCAATATTTCATAATGATTCTTCTAGACACGGTTATATATTTTGCAGTCTTGATCAAGAGGTTCAAAGACACCATCACCATTACATGGGAGGGACCGCTCTCATTTAGATTACTCACGAACCCACACATACATGATATGATTCTATGTCTATCACATATCAGTCTTTATTTATCATTGTTGTCCCAATTGACAATTGTACTTGACTTAGGGCATTTAAAAATAATGTTATGATTTTATCCAATAGTCATACACTTGATATCGTCATTGAACTTGATATTTTATACACCTTACTATGGTCAACACATAAAAACCAGATTGGAATTAATAGAACTGTACTTGTTGTCCTAGAGCAAGTACTGAGGCATACCTTGCTACACCATTTATCCCATCGACAATGTTCGAGGGCTCAATGTCCACTAATTAATTAAAACAGTTCTTCTGTTACAATATATTTAAATCTCATTTCTTTCTCTTTTTCCGTTTAGATGGCATGATGGCTTGTGGTGTATTGATGCATTCAACTTGTTCCTTGGTTTATTAGCTATTTTGGGTCATTTCAGGTGATCTTGGATGAGGCAATTGTAAAGCTAACTCCAGATTTCTTTTGGTTGGGTGGCGGTGAGGTTGATCTTAAGCTAGGGATCCGAACATCTCAATTGATCAAATTTATCAACCCATTCATTGTCCAATGTAGCAATAATTGATTTTGTTGAGGAGAATGTGGCCACGATAATTTAGTTTACAAGGAGAGTTGCCATTTTCAGCCTTCCATTTTTGGTTTTAATATTATTTGAAATATTGCCCCTTCAGGACGATATTTATTTTTTAAGGTAAGTTTTGTGGTTTAGTTAAGGCATTATCATTATGTTTTACAGATATTTGAATGCAAACAACGTCATGGGTTCATGTTTTATGTTTGTCGAAAGTCAACAACATCATCAGAAAGGAACGATAAGTTTGGCTTTATGATTATGATTGAATAATTTCATATCACGATAAATGTGACGGTACAGGTCACATTGATTAATGTCCAAACGAATTTCTTACGAGTGTAACAATGGACAGGAATTCAATCGATCTATTTATTAAACACGCACCAAAAAAAGAATTTGAATGAATAAATATCACTATTAACATTTAAATTAAATTAAATTTATTCATAATTGAAATTTCTTATAAATTAATTTAAGTTGAATTTTTTTATTTAATTTTTTATTTTCTTCTCTTCCACCACTCATCCTTCACATTTTCATATACCACGCATAACCCTGTTTTTCCTGCACAGATAAACACCAAACAGTTGAAAGAAACTTCAAGTAGCTAACATATTAAATGGATAAAATTTAGAAAAGTAAGACGGATAAAGAACAAATAAAATTTTAACAGTGAGATGCTAAATTAGAGTGTTCCGTTACAAGCCTTTTTAAAAAATAGTTTTGGTGCATAAAAAATAATTCCTGGAGAATATGTTATTAAAATGAATATAAATTCTATTACTCGAGAATGTAGAATAATTGTTCAGTTGGGGATGAGATATTAATTAACCAAGAACAGGAAAAACCGCAACACAGTTTTTGCATAATGATTTATTGCTTTATTAGTCTTTGAAAAGTTTTCATTATCATAATTAACATGTTTAGTTGTATACTTCCCACGTTGTTGAAGAGTGACTACTACAAGCTTCCGGTATCCAAAAGGTAGGAAGACTCCATAATACCCTTCCCTCACGGAGAGTGTCTTCCTCCTCACCTTGCTTAAGAGGGACCATATCCTTCTTAATATCAACTTTGTCACGTATCTCACCGCATCTTGGATAATCTCATATCTTGTCTCACCTTGGAGATCACAGTGGATACATCGTATCTTACTACGATAATGCAATGAATAGGGATTGTTTTGTGAATGAGGAAAAAAATAAAAAATAATAAGACTTAACGAATTTTTTTCACCAATTCAACTAAGATAAAGTGAGGTTCATTGTTTAAGTTCATCGATGGTACACAAACAATATCCACCACTAAACCAAAAGTAACTTTTGGTGGCAATTATTGAGGCTTTTAATAGCAATATTGCTAAAACATTTACCGACCATTAAATCAGGATTATCTGGTTTATATTATTCAAGCTCCTCCTGTTTTCAGTCAGTGGTAAATAGACTCCAGTTACAACCATCTTTCCCCAGGGAAAGGAAGTACTCGATTCAAGTTTAGTATCATTGTGAACTGGTAAATAGACTTAAAAATCAGTTGCCCTCGAGACAAAAAATTTGACAGGTCTCCAAATGAGATTCAAGATTTCTTAAAAACTCCAGTTCCCTACCTCAAGCCCTTTCCAATTTCCTTGGTTCACTAAAATATAAATCCCACAATCTACTACAAAATTTGTATAAAATTGAGACAAATCCGCCAAACAATGATTGCTGACTCAGCCATGCGGACCTCTAAATAAAACTTTAGAGAATTCTACTTATACATAAACTTAATTCAACTATCTAAAAATTTATTTTATTTTTTCTCTTTAATTTTTTCTCCTAGAAATCTGTATAAAAAAAATCGTCCAAGAAGAGTCTTATCTCTACATTCCCTGATCGAAACACTTAACTACTAGAAACTATCAATTCACAATTAACACAAACATCCCAGATAAGCAAAATGAAGAACAGAGAAAAGTGTTGCAATACTGAAAGGGAGGAAACTTTTTTTAACATTAACAGGTTCTTTTCTTGGAATTTATCTACAGCTGTACATAGTATTGAGAGCAATGTCGTTTGATATCGAGTACCGATACAAATTTATGAGACTGGTCAATGACGAAGCAATCATTATCATATTATTATAGTGCCAATCTTTAAAATGCTACTGGGAAGTCAGATCCCCAAAGGTGTTCTCCCCACTATAAGTAACATAAAGAAACCCATCCTCTTCTTTCTTCTCCTCATATATAGCAGACATAATTGCTCCTAAAAAAATTTAGAAACACAGAAAAGTTATAGGCTACTGCTACTACCCTCTATTAGAAGGCTAAAAACTCATATTGCAAAATTAAAAAAAAAAAAAAAATTGGAGAATATTATCTTACCTGTAGGTGGAAGCACGTTGTCTACAAAGATAAATATTGCCTTCTCTGCACTTAATTTAATCCTTTTGCGGATAACATAGACAAATTGTCCAACTGTCAGATCAGCGGGGACAAGGTACCTACAATTAATTAATTCATTTTAAAAAATTAAAACATAAGACATAAGACAGCTAGTGCCAGTTATACACCTAAGCAAATTTCAATATCAACTGGAAAGCATTTGACAATAGAAATATTACAGCAAATGATATCTAGTCCCCTCTATCACTTTGTTATCATCAGGCAGGAAATACAAAATTCATCACTTTGTTATCAAAACTCGTATAACATCAAATTCTTTTAAAAATAGATAACCAATTCAAATTCTGTTTATCAGATTCATAATTCAGGTATTATCACAAAATGAGAAATGCATATACAATAGAAGGAACAATTTTGGCTTTACCTACCCAAATTATGATGATCTGATAGTTATTCATACAACTCATAACTTACCAATATCAACAGATTTCTCAACTGTCGAACCAAAGCCACTACAATGCTTTAATCAATTTAGTACGTCAATAAGTACTTACAAAAAAGTAAGTTTGATCAATCCATCCATTGTTCATAAGTACTTAGCATGTAAAACTTCATATCAAAATTTAGAAAATTTAAACAAAATCAAGAGTATTATCAAATGCTTGAATTTTATTTTCTTTGAGTAGTATGTTAAAGATAATTTTTAAAGGGTAAAAGTTCTACTTTTGTGAGCATTTCTATTATCACACAATCCAACGTGGATCTTTCGAAGAGTTCATCAACTAGAACATATTTATTGGAGTAAGCTTCAAAACCTACAAACTTTATTACCTGTAATGAATGCAGCCATTTATAAAAAATAGAAAAAAATTCTGAAGATCCATAGATTTTTTCTATTAGGAAAAAAACCATGATTTCTCACCTTCCACTCTGCCTAGTGATCTCTACTTTAAAAATATGTGTGGTGTTGATTCTGATCTAATTTAAATATAGTACCAAACTTTGCTACATCATTTTCTTTTCCTTTAGAAGATAGAACATATGAGTAGAAACAAATAATGTAATGTTGCTAGATTATATATGGACAAAAATCTTACTTCTTCTTGTCAATACTTGGAATATCACTTCTTTCTGCTTTCTCCACAATCACCTGCAGACACATCAAGGGACAATTTAGTACGATAACTAGAGATATATCACTAATGTGCATATTCAAGAATCACACATACAGCAGGCAGCAAGTAGAGGCACAAGTGAACATGAATTTCCCTGCATTGACAGATATAATGAAAAATAACTAGTTGAAAGCAGCAGATAAAATAGCTTGAGGGCATAAGATACTCCATACGTGCATAACTGTTCTAAGTAACCTTTGGTTAAAGGCCACATATGCATTTTCAGAAGTAAAATTATTTGAATTCATTCTACAATTCAGTGGATTCAGTAATCGGTTATTTAATCTCCAATAACTTGGCATGCAATAAAAAATTAGTAAAAAATTGCAACACAAGATAACTTGGCATGCAACATGTTTCCAAAATGTTCTAAAAACCAAACTATATCAGACAGTCAGGAAGAAGTGGTCAAATCATGAACCTACCATGTCTCTTATCTGAAAATTATCCAATTCAATCACAAATTAACAGATTAAACTGATCAAACCATGACTTTGGGATCTCGATACTTGTTTTTTACGACATTTTTAGTCTTCCAACCAAACAGTACACCACCACCATGATGAACAACAGCACAAAACGAAATCCTGAATATCAAATCTGTAATTAACTAATTAAGCAACAGAACAACATGCATTTATCACTATTAACATGGAGATTTGCAAAATTATGACATGAAAGTGCCACTCAGCTATCTATGCTGCCAAGTTATGACATAAAAGACACACAGATCAAAGACAAAGTTTAAACATCATAACACATTTATAGGGTTGAAAAATAGTCAAAGCATTGATCCTGAAAGGCAAAAGTTAAACAGATAAAGGAACGATGCTTATTGTGCCACAAATATATGATTCACGTAGACAGCATCAGTAACAGATAGTTGCAGAGGGAAAATCGGAACTAGTTCTCACAGGGATACGGTCTGGGTATTTCTCCCTGATTCTAGCAGCCTCGGCTCTTCTCTTCTCTGCACATAAAATGAATCACTTATTTGTATATTATTATTCAACTTTCGACACGATTATATTTCACCAACAAATAACAATAAAAATCAAAATACATCATATACCAAGATCATGCTCTTGTTTGAAGTAGCTCTTTGTCGCCATTCTTCCTGGAATTACCATCAAACAAAAGCTAATCAAAACTAAGATGATACACCGTCCATTCTTCCGACAAAGGATAAATAATTCGTTAACGCTCAAAATAAATAAATTAAAAAAGAGAGTTATATAAATGAATAAATAAATAAGGGGGCATGATTTAGAGAAAGAAAAAAAAAACAAGATGAAGATTGAGAACGGACCTACACCTAAAAATTTAATTCAACAAAAAGGGTTTGCATCCGAACAATAATCTTCGCTAAATGATATGTAATTAAAAATAGCCCTAACTTTCAGACAACTATATTTATGGAATTTCCGATCATCAACTCTTACTTGAATTTAGGAAAAGAGAAAAACCTCTAATTGCAGACAATCTTTCCTTTAAAAAGCAGGGAAAGAGATTCAAAGCGGTTCCGACAATCAGCGAAGGAAATTTCTTGGCCGATTAAAATAATTTTTGAAACTCAAAAGTTAAAGGTTTGCGAATTGGATTGTATATGATTGAGAAAACTAAACCTCGTTAAGACGATCCAATAATAGAAGAAAATCAACGCTGCGGTTTCTTGCTAACAACTCCAACAAGGCGCTGTGTTTGCTTTGCTTCAACAAACTAAATATATCGCTTCTTCTTTGCTTTATCGTCTTTCTCAACTATTCCTATCGTCATTTCACTTTTTATATACCAAATAATATAAGGATTTTATATTCTCGTTTTATTTTTTTTCCTTCTAGTCTTTCTTATATTATTTAATGCTTTCTTTTTCGTTTTTTTTTTCTTTTTTTTTAGTAATCTCTTCTCGGTCTAAAGATGTTTACCTTATTAACTAAATAAAAATTTTATTAAAT
>Ga0123341_1004143_pt1 | contig 12648 bp, 8 predicted proteins | sample Turbeapinknodule_FD_89959 | JGI IMG/M metagenome (GOLD analysis project Ga0123341, IMG submission 89959) | Root nodule microbial communities of legume samples collected from Mexico - Turtle bean Mexico pink nodule | ecosystem: Host-associated > Plants > Roots > Nodule | place: Mexico: Nepantla... | reverse complement strand
TAAATGTTTACTGTTTTTTAATTTTCTAATTCTAAGTTTTTCATTTAAAAATATTTAATTTTCATCTTTTTAAATCAAATTATAATAAAAATTTGTCTCTTAAAAATTAGTACATTTTTCTTGTAATATGTTGAATATTGATATTTAATTTGTTAGTGTTATTCTTGAAGATTATGCTTCTCTATATCAACAAAAATGATGTAATAATCTAAAACAAAGTAAATTGATAAAATCTGTATTTTGGGGTTTTGGGCATTTTTATTATTGGGCTTTAAGTTCTTTTTTGTTTTATGTTTGATGAATATGTTTTTTTTACAGTGTATTTTTTACAGAGAATTAATTAAAACACATTTTCTTTCTTCTATCTTCTTTTATCTGGATTTTTCTACACTTTTCTTTTCTGTTCATATTTGTTCATCTTCTTGATCACTACTATTCTCAATTGCACAATCATGTGTGGATTCTTTAAAGATAATGATTATGCAAGTTCTCTTCAACAATTTTGCAACATGATTTTACACAATCTTAAAATGACTACTCTATATTTTGCATGTTTACGTGGATGAAATTAGACCATAATTATTCTTATGTTAACAATGTATAATTGATATTGAGTTTCTTATTCAAACTAAAAGCATTGATTATCTCCGATATTTCTTAAGCTTGGAAATTACTAAATCCAACAAGTATATTTCCTTGAAAGAGAATGTATTTTATCTTTACTCAATGATATTGGTTTCTTAGGTACCAAACCAATTATACTATTTATGAATATCAATTTAAATCTCGACCTTAATTATGGTGACCCTGTCGAGGATCCATAAATATATAGAAGATTAATTGAAATAATTTAAAGGTTAAACATTACCTTTACAATTAGTTCACAGGTTAAGTCAATGAAGAATCCATTGATCTCACATTTAACTACAGTTCATCATTGTGACTAGTCACTACAAAAAATAATTTTAATTAATGCAGGTGAATCAAATAATGAGTTTGACCAATCATTTGTATTTTGAGAAGAGTGCAAATTAGAAATAAATGAAAGTTGAACTTTGAGGATTGAAATGAGTTAAATTTGATAAACCTGTTCATTCTAACTTGTCACTACAAAAATAATTTTAATTAATGCACATGAATCAAATAGTGAGTTTGACTAATTATATCATTTGATTGTATAATCCGAATCTTGATAATTGTTTATCTAAATCTGACTAATTGTATCATTTATATTTGACTAATTTGTCATATAAATTCAACTAATTGTATCATCTGAATCTGACTAATTATATTATTTGAGTCTAACTAATGGTTATCCCATCAACTATGTCATATATATTTGTATCATATGTTATACATAATTTATTGTTTAATAATTATTTTTACTTCATTTGTTTCTCGTATACCATCTATGTTTTATAAAATAATTGAGAGAAATTAAACATAATCTTATGGAGTTTCCGTGATCTTGGTACAACCACAAATATCCATATTACTAGGTCTAGTGTTATTTTTACTATAACCACCTCTATGGATGTAAATCCATTTTATACCATGACAATGGATTAAATTTTATGAAAATAATATATTTAAGATAATGAATTTTGCATATATATAATATAATTTTATGTGATAGATTTTGATGTAATGAAAATTTAAATATATGAATGACAGTCCTTCAATTATTGCTTGAAAGGAAACAATTAAAGAAATATTTTGAAGAAATTTTCAAGAAATTTACGTCTATCATTTATCTATCATTTAGTATCGATAAGTTTTGTAGTGTTGTCTATCATCCATCGTATTGATAAGTTTGGTAGTGTTTTTTTTATGATTAATATATGTAAGATAAGTTTTGTATCCAGGATAAAAATTACAGTTACTTAAACTTAAAATCTAATTTGAATCTAAATTTTAACATTAATTTATATTTTGAACACTTTCACATGAGCTTAGTTTATTCAACATGAATCCAAAAATGTACTTCATCTTAATCGCAGATCACTTCCACCACAATCAATTAAAGATAGATATCATGTATGTTTGTTTGAAACAAAAAAAAGAACTACCATCTCTAAAATGAGAAGGTATATTTTAAATAATAATTACAGTTAATTATTTATTAAAAAATGAAGGGTTAAAACTCATGGTAAAATCAAATGCATAAACTAAAACTATTTCCAACATCCTCTACTATGCATTTCCTTCAATTTAAAGGAACCAAATTCAAATTTACTGTCAGAACAGTTAGAAGTATATCGAGAAAAGTTTAATAAATTAAATACAATTGTTGTATTTTATTAAATACTTGGAAAAATTATCAATCACATTTCTGGTGTTTAAAAAGGAAATTATTTCAATTAAAACAATCTCATTTCTTTTAATGATTAGGGCAAATATATAAAAGGCGGTGAAGTCAAATATTATGTTTGATTTGACTAGTTTACACATTAATCCTTCAGTTTTGGAGAACTTTAAATTGTAATAAATAAAAATAAACAAGGTTTCTTATTTACATAATCATCCCTCGTTTCAGAAAGCTCTCAATCAAGGGAAAGGTTTAATTAAAAAATTCCCTTGCCCTCTATTTCCCTCCCTTTTCCACCCCCAACTTGCTATTAAAGATATCAGTACATGAAACTTTATAAAGTGAAGTTTCTAAAATGAGTAAGTAAGGGTGTATTTGGATCTTAAAATGCATTATGATTTTAACTCATTAAAATTCAAGTGTAAATACACCCTTACTGGCTCACCTTGGATTTTAAATTTTACGAGGTAAGTGTGATTTATACCAGTGTAATATGTGCAAGTATAATGGACAGTGAAGGTTTACTGTTGCTGCCACTCCAGAATTGCATTATGTAGAGCATAGTTAGGTACTAAATCCGTGTGATCAAGCTTGAGGTTTGTCATGGGGGAAGTGTCGTGGCCACTATTCAACCACCCTCTTATTGCCTCTGCTTCATACGTAAAGCCATCTGCAGCTATGTATGGATCTTCCATTACTTCCTGTAAAACCAAAAGGTAACCTTTATGATTATCACAAACAGGAAAGCAATCCCACGGAAATCAAATGTTTTAATTTGTGATTGCAATAATTCGCATATGCTATTACAGATGCTAATTAGTAAGAGGAGGAGGTGGCGGAGAAAAGAAACCAGACCCCTTAATTGCTTATGAAAACTTAATGTTAAAGCTGCACAACAAATCTGAGCCTGAATTTTGATAGAATTCAACTAGAGTTGAGGGCAATTATAGAATAAGATTAAGTTATAAGGGTCAATAATCTATCCTGAAGTTAAAAAAGACAAGCATTTCTTTCATAAAAATGCATTTGGATAAATTATGATCTTCACCTGGACAATGGGGCAGACAAAATGTGAAGGAACACGATGAAGCTTCTTGGAAATCAAATATGATTTGTCAATGCGAGTAGCTTTGAATGGTTCAAGAACACTCCAAATTTCTGACACAAGGTCTGGCCTGTTCAACCAACTCTTTTCACAACACCTCAATGCTAAATATGCCAGCAGTTCAGTTTGATAAAGTGGCCATTCACCAGCTGAAAGGTCCAAGACTGCTTTAAGGTTTTCCTTTTCCAATGCACACTTCATATCCCTAACTAACCCCAAAAGTGGTCTTCCAGTTAGAAGCTGTAACAATATGACTCCAAATGAATATACATCTGATTCTGGTGTAAACTTGCCACTGACAAAATACTCTGGATCCACATACGCCAAACGTTCATTTGGGTTGTTACACACTGTGCTTGCATCAGCTGAATGCAAACTTTGCTGGACTAAACTAGGAATGCCCAAGTCACTCAGTTTGGCAACGAAGTTAGCATCAAGGAGAACCTTACTAGGTTTCAAATTCCCATGGATAATACAAGGCTTGCTGGAGTGAATGAAGATTAGAGCTGAGCATATATCTGTAGCAACGGATATTCGAATTTGCCATGGAAGCGGATTCTTTTCTTTGCGGGCAAGGTGGCTTTCAAGGCTGCCATTGTTTATATACTCATACACAAGTGACCTAGACTCTGCACAGCTTCCAATTAGTGTTAACAAGTTTGGATGTCTTACCCTGCTCAAGACCTCTACCTGAAATTTAACCAATAATATAGCCAGACAAAAAGATAAAAAATTGTGAGTTCCTCATGGACACACAACCTGACAGAATCATTCAGTCAAGCCTTTTTGGATTAATACCTCAATATAATTTAATTTCATAGATGCTTGAAGATCAGAAGCTTGGAATTATAATGTGTGTGCGTATATACATATATATTAATCTGATAACGGGAACCAATTGGACCAAACTATAAAGTGAAAATAAAATAGAACTCTGGACTCTGAAGACTTATAACTGATTTATGAAAAAAGAGAAGAAAAAAAAGTCATAGAAGCACCATGTTGATAACTCCTTTCGCTCAAAAATACATCAAACTATCCAAAAATCTGTAGATATTGAATCAGGTAGAATAATTTATGAAGTGTTCCTGTTGTGCCATAGGATAATATATATGGTGAAACTCTTCAAAAAATGGTAAAGATGACAAGTATTAACCATGTAAAGCGCATAACTATTCTGAATCATTTTGTCGGAGGGGCGTAATGAGCATATTTTGTAGTCTAATTTCAGACTTCCAAGTAGACACTATAGAAGAGAATATGAGAGTACCTGATGTTGGAACTCTGATAGTCTCTCACGACCATAAGAGGGTAACATTTTTATGGCAACATGCATGTTGCGAAGCAGTCCCTTGTAAACACTTCCATACCTTCCCTCTCCAATCTTCCAAGACGGATCAAAATCATGAGTTGCCTCATTGATCTCCAAGAAAGAAAATGCAGGGAATTCTACCTGATAAGAGAAGGAAGTATCTGCTTCACCAAATTTTCTGAGCACTTGGACTTCCCTAGCTGCATTTGCATGCTCTATTCTAAGCCTATCTCTCTTTTCCCTGAAACTTATCAAGAGGTCCACAGCTGATATGATCTTCTCCTCAAACTCTGTTGCCGTACACTGGGACTCAGAAATTTGGTTTATAAGTGCAGAACTTTGGTCTTTGACCATTTGCAATTCTTCAAATATTTCATCCTGCTGATTCTTCATTTTCTGTACTTCTTGCTTTGACGTCGCCAATTGTTCTTCAACTTCTTTTCTTCTTCTTATTTCCGTAGCACACCGGCTTTCGAATGCTTCATCCTGTCAAAAATGCAAGTTGAAACTAGTTTCAGAAGAAAAACGGGAATCACTTTAGTTCATCAATAATCAGACAGCAATTCATGCAAACATATATTATACATATCTATCTATACGAACAAGTATATCAATTGGCTGCATTAAGCTGACTATTCTATTTATCTGATACTTGGGCTTTCATGTTAACCTGAAGTGTAATATACATAAAGTAATGATGACAAGGGATGCAGGTGATGAAGGCATTGTGCCTGACAGTCTAACCTAATTAAATAGTAAATAGTCCAAAAGATCTTACTACATTGAAATTCAAGTATAAAGTCAAGATTGATATAAAAAAAAACTGAAAACAGTAGGGTAATTATCTTTTTCTTTTTTAAAATAATAAAACTTATACTCCAAATAGTAACCAAGGTTCAAAATTTGAGAAACAAACCAGAGAGACCATTAGAAGAAAAAAAAATCAATTTTTATATTTAAGCAATGAAAAATTACGTTTGTCATAAATCTTGATAGTACTATTTTCTATTTTCCATCTCTTTAATGTCTCTTCATACCCTTCTTGGTTTCATGCTCTTGGCATCTGTGGTGGTGTACCATTTTATTTTGCTTGCATGTTCCCTTTCTTCTAATTCCACCAGTAAGAAAGAATCAAGAAGAATTCTAAATTTACGAATTAGTTTAAACCAGATGGTAGATGCAAGTCTCTAGATTGAAATGAATATATTTTAGAATAAGAGACAATACCAAACTTGCAAAATCCCTCGGATACACTCTGATCTTATTCACAAGAAATCATAACTTTCAAGTGTTGACTCAGGAACAAAAGTTCTCTTACAGTCCTACCAGGAGTTGTAACACACCAGAAAGTGTAAAGTATGAAAACAAAAACTTTTACACCAAGGTTAAAGGAGAACAATCACCTCTCACCTCATGAAACATCAAATCTGCCAACTTTGACCTGTCCATGACCTTATTAAAGGACCATTTGGTACTTAAGGAACGGTGGGAACTGATACTTTGGATTTCTTTCATATCATCAGAATCTGCAGAAACCTGTCACAAGTTATTCCCTTGACAGTCCTTACAGAAAATGATAAATGGCCATATCTGAAAAAAACGTATGCTTTTTTATAAAATTGACAAGAAACATAGAAAAGAAACATCTAAAAAGAATACCTAAATATTTCAATGCATCAGGATTCAATTCCGATTTAGTCTTTTCTGTATTTGAATTGAGCACCAACAATGCAGGTCCACTCTCAATGTCAGAAGTATGCTTACTATATACCCTGATTTAATTTGACCATTTCAGAAAAAGTGGAAGATACAAAACATATTATCAGCTAAATGAGTTGTTACGCCAATATTACAGAATATGATAAAAAAATCTAAGTGATATACAATTCTTTTTGTAAGTGTTAACAGAATAAAAATATTGTTTTCTTCTTTAGCTATTTCTGTCCACCAAAGCATCACCTGTCACTTTCTAACCTCCTATCACAAGGGTAGTTATTTATTTTATTCTATGTTCTTCAACACTTATTGAGCATAACTCACTTTTTTCAATATATAACAGCAAAGCCTCATCCCACTCGGTGAGGTTAGCTAAATAGATTACACAACAATGACATTTAACTTGGTTAAAAACCAAAGCTTCAAGAATCACAATTTTTTGGCACTAACATAAAAATAGAATCAATCTAAATTTATTACATAACATTTTTTATGAATGAATATATCAAAAATACACAACTAGATTTAAAGGGCGTTTTGTAGATCATCTTAATAATGATTTATTAAATTATTAATCTGAAACTAATGCATACTTCATATATAAAAGCTATCATTAAAATCTAATATACTCTTCATATGTAAGACTATACCAACTAAATGACTAAATACTGACAACAGTTAAATTCTTCTAAAAGTTGAGCTACAGATGGGCATTTACCAATCAAAAGTCATCCCCCAGCCCAGCATGGACAAACTTATAAATCTTGGAAAAAATAGCAATAAGTAATGAACATTGGATTTTTTACGAATGATCAAATTTAAAAGATCTGATTGTGAGACTTCTTAAATAATAGTGTGATGGTCTTCTGCCTTTTAAGTGATTCTTCAAATTTGATCAGTTATGGAATGTTCAATGATCACGATTCACCCTCATATTTTCAGACTTTTCAGTAAAATAGTTGAAAAAACAGATAGACAAGGAAAAAGATTGCTTGATAGTGCTGTTCACTTGATTACAAACAAAAAATGAGGGAATTATCTTTTCAAGGGTTTTCCTTTTTAACAGTCCTAAGCCTTGTTATCAAATGATAAAATGACCTCATACCGTCCTACTATTTATGTTAACTGCAATTCTGTAACTGACTACTTTTGACCAACTATAACTACTTTTCTTTATTTGCTTTTATTCTTCTATTGTGGGCGCTGTTATGAAGAGACCACAGAAAAAGAAATATCCTATTTCATTACCACCCATTGTTGGTGGCATATGAATCTCGGAACTCCGATATGGAAAATCCATGCTCAGTCATTGGGGTTTCCCCTGCAAACCATCACATCCATTTTACCTCTACAATTCTTGTGACCAAAGCGTCTTAGAAATCTCTCCCTCAAATTATCCTCAATCAACCTATCACCTTACTTCCTTACCTTTACCTGTAATGTGTCATTTTCCTTGCCTATTATTTCTTAGTTTCAAATCATAAAACCATTCATCAATAAAGAATTGCAGTCAAACCAAATTTGAATGAATATATTGTTTCTAGACAGCCTAACCGTCCATATCATAAACTGCTCTAAAGATATTGACAAAGACAGTTGTGCAGCCCACCTAAGATCAACATAAGGCATTAGAATCATGTCATTGCAGTACAAATATAATTTTCATTTACATATTTACCTAGTACATATGAGGTTGCCCTTGCAAATGAACCAAATATTACAGGATAGCAATGCTTGTTCACGTATAAAATTAGCCTTCTCTGAATCTTGCTTTGCCAGTTTGCTGCAATTCCGACCACTATAGTTTAGTAATGATACAAAAGATGCAAAATAACACAGCCCTAACTTAGAATAGAAAGCAAACTCATGAAGTAATTTTTCATTTAACCAATAGGCATTTTATTTGGATCACACAGTGCTTCACGCTTTTACATAGTACATATATTATAAACTTTGTTGAACACTATGCAAGTTCGGTTCAGTTCTCTTGTTAATATCCTCAAGCCAAGTGGTACTTTCTATTCATAGTTATTTTTAATACCACTGACCCAACATGAATATCAATGTATTATGGTTCGTATTAAGGTAGAAACTTTCTAAAAAAAGGAAAATCTCATCAACGAATCATAGTTGTCAAATATCTAGGCATATCTGAAATGAAAAACCCCTATAAAAAACTATATACAGAATGGTTGAACATTAGAAGGAACCCCTAAACACAATGCCACAATCATATCCCAAAGAAAGTTCAGGAGATATAACCATGAAGATAGAGTTGTCTAGACCAATTATATTTTCGCTCTTTAAGCAGTTCCAGTTTTACAGCACAAGTATCCAGTGACTTCAATAGGATAAGAAAAAAGGAAATTAATAAGCATCGAAGCAGCGATACTTTTATTTTCTTCATGTATCATTTGATACTGATACTCTTGGGCACTTCACTGACAAATATTGATGAAGTATCCAAGCCATTAGAGAAAGTTATGGAAATCTAATATAGCTACATGAGACATAGAATGTGTAACAAAATCATAGAAGCATTGTATCTTGATAAACCAAAAAATGGAAATTGTCCTCTGTATGGATGGTCTCAAAAGGGAATAAGATTGATACTATTCATATTCATAGACAATACGAAGTGATTTATGATACGAATGATTTATAACTTTTATTTTGTTTATAGCAATGTGCAAGAAGTATTTTCTCAATTTGAATTTTCAAAATTGCAATTTTATATTCCTCGTGTTTTATGAACTTTTATACATATCTAGATATGTATCTTACATGTCCTATATATATTTAGATTGATGTATATTTAGATTAATAATATTGTCATATCAGATGTGTATTGTATCTTATACACATATTGTGTTTGTGCATCATTGCTCAAAATTAAAAGCAACTGATGTTTGGAATTGATACCCCATGTTATATTCATCTGCTGCTGCTCCCACTACAAGCCATCTAATACTGTGTTGAGCAATAGCTTTTGTGATCCCTTTCTCAATATCATCCATCTCTATCAACAATTTACAGGCCCGTACCTATGCACACATGCCATAATGTAAACAATCTGGATTTCTTCAAGAAATAGCTATAAACATAACAAGGATCTTCGTTATTACTACTTTGAACTGTTTAAATATAATTAAAATCCAAAGTTCATTGCATACTTCGGAGAAGGTAGTCATTACTTTATTGTGATATCTAGTTGCTCTTAAGATAAAGGGAAAAGTTCAATTTACCCCTTCAACTTGTGTCATCGCAATCCCTACAAATTTAGAGAGATTGTTATGTTTTTTAAGGACCAAAGAGAAGTTGAACCCAAGGTAGGGAAGGTGAATCGAACTTTCCCATTGAAAATTTTGGTAAAAACATGTGAGCATGACAATATTAGTTGATCATTGATAGAAAATTATGGACTGACAAAATGTGCACTTTAGAATGTTTACCGCATTTCTCATTTTGAAGTTAACAGAGGAGTAAATGCACATGTGAATTGAATTTCTTATTTACTAAAATAAATACAAGTGTAAAAAATATTCAGCGTAAAATATAGACTACATATTCAGTGTAAAAAAAATTTATTGACAGAAATGAAGAAATACGAAAAAGATAATACCCCTGCAGGAACCAGTGTAAGAATGTATTGGTCTAGAAGTTCATGCACTGTTTGATTTCCCTGGTCCTGGAATGCCTGGACTGGAAGGTCTTTCGGTTCATACCCAGAGAGATTCCTGTCTGTTGAACATGCTTAAAAAAAACATGTTCATAGTTTGTTAAATATTACCAAACTATCAGATAAAACCTACTCTACCTAGTATAATATAGCCAGAATAAGATCAGTATTTGCTAGAGAAGTTATATACCAAAAATACAAGTCAGTACCAAACTAGACCACATAATTTTCTCTCTATTTTTTCTCACTGTTAAATTTTTAAGCCAGGGAGTTATGCTCCACTATATTTAACATCACAGCTGATTTGATGACAAAAAACAAGTCTCTAAGATTCAACAAATCTTCAATCCTTAAGCAATAACTGCAAAAAAGTTCATTATTTTTCATAAGCATATTTTTTCACTGACGTTTTCATCAATCAAGCTTGTTCTAGAGAGCAAATGAGTTTAGTTATTCATGAATTATCCAAAACAGAATGGTTGATCAAGCTCCTTTTTCAATAATAAGCAACACAAAAGATTGGCTATAAGTTCAATCTAGTCATATAAATGAGTCAACTCTCAAGTTTTATAAGCTTAAAATTAAAAGTTCGTGAACACCTGGTGAAAGTATGCAAGTGTGTGTGCGACACAAAAAAGTAAATTTTAGATAAGAGGGTTCGAAGATAATGATAATTTACATATTTGTATCACTTACTAAATTGTAATTTTATTTAGAGAATTATAAGTACTTGCATTGTCACAGATCTTTTACTATCTCATCCTATGTTTACTTCATGAATGCCCACAATGTAGTTTAAAAATTCTTCAAGACAAAGTCCCGTAAAGGAAAAAAAAAGTTATAAATGAGTTAAACAACAGACCAAACTTTATATTTTTAAACAAACCAAGCCCAAACCTTAAATTTGGCTAATTTAAACCAATGAAACAAGCTTAAGGTTCATGTTTACATTCGCAAGTCAAACCTAAGCTTTAAGTCATCAGCTGACTCGCTTTAGACTCAATTACGCTCTTCTTACCCTTGTTCTTTTAAACCTTGATACACTTGTTGTCACAAATCAAACATCATCCCAATCACCAAATTACTAAACAGTTTCCCCAATTATAGCTTTATTCATTTCATCAATTACTAGCAGTAAATGCAAAACGACACAATCCAATATTTTCCTTTTCATCTTCACCCTCAAATCCAAGATTTCAATTCAGCATTATCAGTCTTCCTTCCTCAGAAAGCCCTTTTTCAATAGATAGAATACACACATAATAACCAACCCAAAAAGTCAATCCCAAACTAGCAACCATTCAAACCCAACAACCAAATTAAACCAACAATTAACCAATCCAGCAATCAATTTCCACTAAAACATCATACATTCGTCAAAACGTTTGATGAACAGAAAACAACCACAAGAAGCAGCTTTATTTATAATAAAAAAGAGAATTGACGTTTTCTATTTAAAAGGCATAATCGAGGAGAAACTCACAGAACGAATTGAGGGAGTAAGGTCGGTGAATATGAAGAAGACAAACATTCTTGCCAGAGAAATTCTTAACCGTCCAATGCAACAGTTGATGCGTCTTTTCCGCGTTCTTTCCCACTGCCACATACACTGTGTCAGTGTCCGCGTCTTCCACCACGATGCTACCCATCGGATCCGAACCAACCAAATTGCAGCGAATCGGTGCGAGAACGGCGCTCGGCGGAATCTTTCCGAGTTGCGGAGACTCAGCGATTCACAAGAGGAAGAAGAAGATAGCGAAAATAGAAGAGAGGGAGAAGGAAGAATCAACAACAGCAGTGTGAAAGTTGAAGTCAAGTAGAAGCAATTGATTTTTATGGCATCAACGCTTAAAAAAGTTGTTTTCTTCTCTTCTGAGTGGGCCCCGTGGGATAAGCGTTGGTGAACCGTAGAGGTGATGGAGTACCACATCGGATATGAAAATTTGCTCGAAATTGTTTCGATTGGAACTATTTTTTTACAAGTTAAAATCTATATTTAAGTTCAAGAAATAAAAAATTTATACAAAGAAACTTTTATAAATTAATTTTAATATTTTTATTTTGCAAATCTTTAAGAAGAAAAACTCATGAGATCATTTTTTAAAAAACTCAATTTATGAGCAGAACGGGTACAGCAACTTAATAGAAAAATCATTATATGATAGAATTAATAAAAAAAACTTGCATAGGACCAATAATAGTGTGAGAAACAAGACAAAATAACTGTTGGGTAGCATAATAAGGTTTCCATGCATGTCTCTTTCATCTCGTAACAAATTGCAGAACAATTCATTATAACTATAAATAATAATGCAAACTTCAAACATCTCAACAACTGAATCGAGATGCAAAAATTTAAACTATTGATTTGTATTTTCATTGAACAGGTGTTTTACAACATCTTTAAAACAAACATCTTATGAAAGTTTACCATCAATAAAACTACTGTTTTATATGATTTTTCTCCAAAAAAAATCTTTGAAATTGAAACAAAAATACTTGTACATATGATTTTTTAAAATTTTTTA
>Ga0123341_1004142_pt1 | contig 12649 bp, 6 predicted proteins | sample Turbeapinknodule_FD_89959 | JGI IMG/M metagenome (GOLD analysis project Ga0123341, IMG submission 89959) | Root nodule microbial communities of legume samples collected from Mexico - Turtle bean Mexico pink nodule | ecosystem: Host-associated > Plants > Roots > Nodule | place: Mexico: Nepantla... | reverse complement strand
TGTGCGTGTGTGGGAATTATGCTATAGATGGATTGGTATCTTATCCGTACAACATAATACCTTATTAAACCACTTTGAAAGCTTTACGTTGACTCAGGCCAGCAACAAACAAGACATGGTTTGTAAAGGTATTTGGGTAGCTATTATACGAAGTATTTGGGAGCATAGGAACTTCATTGTGTTCAAACAAGGGGTGGCAGATGCAGAAGAGATGTTCCAACAAGCTCAGCTTAAGTCTTGGTTATGGATGAAGAACAAGGCACACAAGTTCAACTACTCCTTTGTGGATTGGGTTTTAAACCCAATGCTTTGTATCAAGAGTTATAAGTGAAGTTCTATGGTATAGGAATTTTAGGAGATCCTGATGATGATCCTGTGCACAGAAGGAGGTACAGAGCTACAAAGGGTACTTTATGGTTGTTTATACGGCCCATTCGGCTTTGTTCAAAACTGCAGCTATGCGCTGTAGGTGGAATGGAGGAGTTTAGATGCTGGACGTGGTTATGGTCATGGCTTTGGACACTCGTTGGGCTCAATGAGGTGAATGGTGCAAGGGACTGGAGGGATAGTTTTGGGTAGCTGATGCTGCTGGATGGGGTAGGGATGGCCTGGAACGGTATGCAGTATGGACCGAATGGGGGAATAGGCTTTGATGGTGTCACAGATTCTGGGTGCAGCAAGGGGCATCACGATGTAGTAACGTTGTGGCTGCCTTTTCACATGTGTTATGGCAGGCGTTGTATTCCTAGCAGCAACACCCAATCCTCAGGGTGCAACACGGGCACTGTGCTGTACGTGGAGGTCCAAGGAGAAGAAAACTCTACCGTTTGGATGCTCTTAGACCTAATCAACTATAGCTGGAGAAGTTTAGTCATGGTCCAAGAAAGTGTTGTGGAGGTGGCAGCAGCTGAAGTAAGGCATCTTGTAGGGTGTACAAAAACAGATTGGAGCAGTAGTGTGTTGATGTTGTGCAGGGAGCGCAAGGCACTGTCCTGCTGTTAGTGTGGAAGTGTGGTGCATAAGCTAGTGCTACATCATGCTCTTGATTGGTTTGAAGTGGATGGCTATGAACATAAGGGCTTGTGTGGTTGCTGGTTGGAATGGCAAAAGTTATTGGTACTGGAGATGGATGGTGCATATACGTAGAGCTAAAGTTATAAGTAGATGACTCTATGTTGATTTGGTGTCCTTTTGCTGGTCATTCATTGTTGCACTCTTTGTTAACCAGTATAAAAGTTGGAAAAAGTGAGGCGTGGAGGCACATTGTGAAGGGTAATGGTATATAGGAGGAAGGTAGGAAGTACAGGTTGTGGATGTAGGTGAGGCCAAGGTGGTGTAGCGGTGTTTGGATGCCAAGGTGTAGAATGTGGTGCTGTTTTGTTCAGCAATTAGTTTTGGTTGTTGCCATAACCGTGCAGGCCCACTGTCATGATGGTGCAAATTTGTTTGTTGTTTTGTGGTTATAGTTTTATTTTATGCAGGTTATGCCACACAATGGTTGTCTCCCCTAAGCCATAAAGGGGAGTAACTATGTGGTTGATATATACGGGTTGGGATACCCCTGAAGTATCCCCTTAATTTTATTTATTTATTGCTGATCAAAAAAAAAAAAAAAAAAAAAGTTATTTTAGAGTTGTGGCATTTCATGTTGAAAAGGTGAAGTGTTTTTAAATTCTTTTTTGTACTTTTACTCCATTTAAAAACCTCATTTTGCTCATTTCACTTTTGGTATGCTCTAACGACCTCTTTTTTTTTTTTTTAATTCCTCCAATGAGGGAAACCCTTTGGTAAGTAGGGAGGTTGTTTTCATTAGAGATGAACCACCTTTGAGTTGTATTGACTCGCTTTCTAATGAGAGGATTTAGTGAAAGAATATTTTTTTCCACCCCAACACTCTTGTTGCAGTTCTTTCCAACGCACTTATGGGTAATAGAGTTATTGTTGTTCCGTCAAGAAAACATAAAAGCTCCTCTCAAGAGGTGTTGGGAACAACAAAGCCAAATGTAGTCAAAAGGAAAAGAAATTTATCGAGTAATTATGTCTATCCCTCCGAGTTTACCTTGGCAGAATCTGTCGAAGATTTTCTTTCCTCCTTCAACATATGTTCTGAATATATGGTCGAGTTCATCTTGGTGGAAGCTTGTGATAGCTCAAACAGAGTTTTTATGAAACCACTACCAAATTACGAGAACTCTACCGAATTCACGTACAAGTTATTCTTCAATGATTTTGATGTCTTGTTTATCCCCCTTTGAAAGTAGGATGATTACGACCATGAATATGATTCTTAGCCAACTTCACACTAATGGTTAGGTTTTCTTAGAACCATTTCATGTACTTTATCATTATCTCCATATAAGTTCTACTATAAAAAAAAATTATGTATTTTTATCAATTGAATCATGGTTCTAGGTTGATTGAGTTTCTCTGAATGGAGCTCAATACGATCCTCCTTTTACCATTTACCCTTGAAAACGCCTTTTCTTTCACTTAGATCATACCTAAATTTCCTTTGTATTGGAAAAGGTAGGTCAAATTTAGGTCTAGTATCTAATACTTTTTTTTGGCTTAGGACAAAATAGGTATTGAAATCATCAAAATCCTTCCTCACCCTATAAGATTTCCTCAATGTGCCCTTCACCAAGGACCCATTTCCTTATTTTTAGGTAAGATTTTCTTTTTGCATCTTGTTAACTGTTGTATGTTATTCCAACTTCTAAAAGTAAGTTAAAAGAGGTGGAAGCTGACGTTATTTTCCTTCAAGAGGAATTGGAGAAAATGCACAAATGAAGTGGATTTAAAAGATAAAAATGTTGAGCTTGTTGCGACCAATCTTAAAGGTTTCATTTTGTTCCTTCTTTAGATATACACAAAAGGGTTCACAAAAGCCATGCGTCAAGCATTTAGATCACCTACCTACCAACTTAGCAAAGGAATTACCAGACCAACACTACCAAACCTTAATGAATCAACCTCATACAAACCATAGGATTTAAAACCCAACTAGAATACGAGAAATATGCAGAACGAGACTTTGCATGAATCCAAGACCATACCTTAACTTGCACCGAAGCGAACACTTCAGACACATATGCCACTCCGCTATTAAAGATGATCGAGTTCCTAAGATTCCAGATTTCGCTCACTATGCCAACCCAAATTGTACCCGAAACGTCGTCAATCGAAACAGAAGTCTGACTCATCCTGAATTGTGCAAAATTTGACTTAGGGTCCTTGTGAAATAAAAACGACACACCAAGCCACTCAAAGCATAGACACCAAATATGCCAAGCAAACATGCAAACAAAGAACAAGTGACACGACGACTCCTCCTCCTTCCCGCACAAACAGCACAAAGAACTTTCTACCACCACTCCGCGTCTTACCAAGTTAACCCTAGAGGCAATCCTATTCTCCACCACCCTCCAAGCAATGAACAAAGCAGATGGCAAGGCTTTACACCTCCACAACTTACTATACTCAGGAGAAAATTCCCCAACTCTACCCCGCCTTACTTGAACATAGGCAGAGTTGACTAAGAAAGTTTGACTTTCTCCAACCTTCCAGACCCAACTATCCGCCTCCCACAAAACCAATTTCGCCTCTTGGAATAACTGAACTAGTTGTTCCATCAAAGACTTCTCCCAATCGAAAAAGGATCTACACCATTCCAGATTCCATACCCAAACCTCATTATACCAATATCCAAGCCCAACCACTTTTGCATCTTTGGCCGAACTTAGAGAGAAAAGTCTCAGAAAAATTCCCTTCAAAGTACCACAACTCAACCAGCTGTCCTACCAAAAAGAGATCTCCTTACCTTCCCCCACTTTCCACTTAACCCCATCTTCAAAACTTCTTCCCCACCCCTCTGAATTCCACACCTCCTTCAGATCTTTCCACCAGAGAGAGCTCCTACTAGACTTACCATTTTCTCTCAAACTTCTCCAACCTCCATATTTTGAATCAAGAATTTCTTTCCACAAACCTCCTTAATCCGTGCCCAGTCTCCAAATCCACTTTTCTAACAATGCCAAGTTAAAAATCCTAAGATCAATGATTCCAAGCCCTTCAAGCTCTCGAGGCTCGCATACCTTATCCCAAGAAGCCCAAACAATCTTCCTTCCATCAGATCCCCATCCCCAAAGGAAACTCCTTTGGATCTAAACTAACTTGTTTGCCACCAAAGAAGGCAGTTTAAATAAAGACACAAAAAATAACGGGATTGAAGAGAGAACAGACTTGATCAAACAAATCCTCTCTGCCATCGACAAGCACCTGCCTTTCCACCTAGTTGGTTTACTTTGAACTTTCTCAACCACTCCGTTCCAACAAGCGCCGCGCTTATGACACCCTCATATCGATAGTCCCAAGTAAACAAAGGGAGTTACCATCACATTACAAATAGTAACTTCATTGATAATATACTTAGGTTATCAATTTGAAATTGTCCATAATGATGCATTATGAATTAATGTGAAACCTAATCCACTCCTTTTATTGTTGTTTGAAGTCTTACAAATGCATGTTTTCTCATGAAAAAAAAAATAACAAATCAAATATAATAGCAAGAACTAGATTTTAGTTTTGTGTGATTTAGTAACCTATTGTATTTTGCTAAGTACCTATAGAATTATCATTTTGAGCAGCATTAACAGAAAAAAAGAAAATAGATTATTGAGCAACAACTCAATCTTTCTACTGAATCATGCGTTTACTTGGTCTAAACAAAGAGTTACAAATATAGTGCGAATACACTATGTCATGCCAAAGACGAAACTGCAAACATATAAATAAGAAAATTGGTAAAAACGCAAGTACGGCAATGGAAAAAGGAACCCCTTTTGAACCATGGTAATAGGTTATGAAGAAAGCACTACTGAATGCTACCATCATGCTGATTATGGAGACAAATAGAGTCACTAGTCCAGATATCAACTTGAATGGTAGAGAACTGAGAAAGTCTTGCTCAGCATATCGTGAGATTAGAATGGACAAGAAAATCAGAGTTGAGGTGGAAGAAGAGATCAATGCCAATGCATCTGAGCACGCAAACACTGTGAATAAAGGTTTTTTCAAATAATTTGGAGAACCTGTTTCATCCTTGTAACCACCTGGGACGCTGAAGGCTGCAGAAAACACTCCTGTGGCAATTAGAGTTGAAACAACCATGCAAGAACTTGCTGTTCGCTTCATCCATGACTCTCCCTTTTTTAACAATTCTTCATGCTTCTTGGTGAATAGGTCTAGAGGAATAATGCCATCATTGTTTGGATGCTCTATAAATAATGTTTGCATGATCTTTTTTACCTCCTATGACATCAAGGGTTTGAACACAATGTTATTCATGTATACTTTACAGAACTATGCATGCATAAAATAAAGAATGCATGCATAAATTAAATAAAGTTACGTTTTGTTTCACAAATTATCTTTTTGGGAAAGTGAAGTTGAAAATATCATAACTTATGCTTGACATCTTTTTTCTTCCAACTAGTATGGTTAAGGTATTCTTAATGTTTGAGGCTAGGTGAGATAAGTTTCTTTATCAAGATTGGAGTATGTCTTTAAATACTCCAATTTATTAATTTTATTTATTATCGACAAAAAAACATCAAAAGGGAATGATTTAGAGGTTAATATACTTGATTTATTTAAAATATGTTAAAAATATTCTACCATGATTTAAACTCTTTTTATAAGTATTGAAATATCTTTAAAATGTTCTAGATTAATTTCATTTATTCTTTCTTAATAAATTAAAGTTATATATAAATTAAAGTTGTGATTATTTCAAGAATTTAACACTACATATTAAGGGTTTTATATTATAAACTAATAAGAAATTGTTGTTGTATATTTTTTAGTTATGGTTAAAATTTAGTAAACAATTTATAATATATAATGTTTTGTGATTAGATATAACATATTTTGAAAAGTATTTGAAATGTTAAATTTCGAAGAATATATAAAAACTCACATTTTATTTTATTCTTATTACTACAATAAAAAGTGAACATCTCTTGCATTTATACTTAAGTAAAAGTTATTTTCATAATTACAATCTTGTGTAAATAAATTTTATTATTTTTTTCTAAAATTACTAAATACTAACCAAATATATTCATCAAAATTATATTTCTATGTAAACATATAAAAGGATCATAAATCTACCATTATATTTATATATAGTATGGAATATACCTCAAACCATGTTAACTCTAGCATCATCTGAAAAGCTGCTCCAGAAACTATATTAAGTCGATCTGATTGTGCTATTTCTGCAACACAATGGAGTAAGGTGTTACCTTCATCATCAACAAATGTGAATAGGAATTCTTTGATTGGACCTAATTCGTGTATTAAATTGAAGATGTTGGCATGGCGATGAAAGGCAGCAACATGAATTATACTTCGACCCATTGTATTTAACTCCCATAATAAATCGGGATAAGTGCTCATAATCACAGATAGAAACTCAAAATTTCCCACTTCTGCAGCAAGAAATGTTACTTGTGAAGGTTCCCTTATTGCACTCATCATCTCAGAATCATCCAGGGTAAGAAATATATCCCACAACCGTTTTGTGAGTTTAAGGACTGGAGGGTCCTTCAGCTTCATGCCTAGCCACACAATTATATATAACTCTAATCAAAAACACTTTCACGTGAAAAAATAACTTTAACAACACAGAAGTATTAATACATTACAATTAAACTCAAACAACAACATACTACTATGTGTATATGTGTATTATTAACCTTTATAAACTTTATCAGTTGAAATTGAAGGTTAATATAACATGCATGATTTTGAGAAAAGTTCAATGATTTTGAGAAAAGTTCAATGAAACAACAATAAATATTACTAGCACACTACATTCTATTAATGGATAATCAACAATTGAAAATAATAACATTCAATGTAATGATTTTCCTGATAGAAGTGATTATTATAAGCACTCACACTTGTTTAAGAGGTGTTTTGGATACTGTAGTAGACTTCTCGACCCAGAATTAGAAGGTTTTCGAGCCAAAACGTGTAAACCTGTCTCACCGTTTTCAGCTCGAGCAAAAGCTACCGAATCCTTCTTATTTAGCATGTCCAGAGCCAGTTCTGCAACAAGTACACATTATTTGGATTTCAAACTTTGATGACAGTAAAATTTATAGGAGGAATTTAGTTAACACTACTTAGTTTTTTTTTATCAGCAAATAGCAATGAAATTAAATAAGACTACTTCAGGGTGGTCCAACCCTTATACAACAAAACAGATTTTCTCAAAGAGTCTTTCCATCTACATAACAGTACTTAGTGATATGTTTGTGGTTCACACTCATAAGCAAAGGAATAATTCATACCTTTAAACAATAAAAAAATAGTCTTCTAAACTCACTAGTAAAATATTTGGAATTTATTCATTCTCAAAAACGCTTTCTGTGTTAAAAAATTGTTATTCCTGAACATGTTTGTGAGTATGTGTCTGCAAATACATTTCTGATTTCTAAAATTTTGTCTCCTAATAGCACTTAAAGAAAACAGATGAAAAAGATGAGAAAACATCTCATAGCTATATTTGCCTTTTACTTTTTAACATACTTGTTTTAGAAACAATTTTATGAACTTCATAAATTTCAAATGAGAAATTGATTACTGAGTAGTATGACAAAATTGCTTTAGAAAACAATTTTTAAAACTAGAGAGAGTGAGAAGGAAATCAATCAAATCCTAGGATTTCTTTCTTTGTTTTAATCTTTCAAAGTCCACCAACTTTAAGATTTTCTAAAATGAAAAAGATATGTTTTACAGAGGCACGCAATAAGCTTACCATATAGTCCAGAGTTGACACAAATGAGAAACAGTGTATTCCAATCATCATCGCAAAGTATTTCTTCAGTTTTATCAAACAGATACTCAGCCATTTCAGTTCTTCCTTGTAAAACAGCCAAGTGAAGAGGAGTGACACCTAGTCCACCCCTTATTGTTGGCAACGATTCATTTTTCCTGCGCATTATCTCAGCAATGTGCACGTTTCCTACTGCAGCTGCAAAGCAGAATGCAGTGTTTCCCTTATCATCTTGCAATTCTAAATGTTCTCGAGACATTTCTTTCACGAGTTCCTCCACAAAGCGTTCATGGTTTGCTCCCACCGCAACATGCAGCACTGTTGCCCATCCCTTTGTAATTGCAGTCTCCAACAGTGTGGAATCTTGATCCAATATTTTCTTGGCCTCTTTCCAGTCACCTTTTAGTGCTGCTTTGTGAAGGGGAACACATTGGGTGAGGTAGTTCTGTCTGTTTTCTTCTGCAACATATCAATTGAAGTGTGTATTTTAAGGTCTAACATTTGATACAATTTTATCATATGATTTGTTTAGTTTTAGTGCTACTAATGCAACAACTCAATGATTATAATTACTGATAGTATTATATTTTTTTTAATGTTCAATGATTACACTAAAATTATATTTATGACCTCAAACATGTATATTAATCAAACCCTACACATTAGGTTGATCCTAGTAGGTAACTATTGATAGTATTATTAGTTTTACCTAGATTAATCATCTTACAGATTAAAAATGTTTTATGACAGCTACCTTGAGTATAGTATGAGAAACATAAAGTGGATAGATTTCATGTTTAAGTTGTTAAAAGACTCACAACTTGTATATATACTGTTGGTAAGTAGAGAATATTTTATCTTTATTCAATTAAAACAGTACGCTTTTTATAAGCTTTTGTACATCTATGCAGACCTAAAAAATAGCTAACTGTTAGACTAGTTTAACCTGCAAAATAGGGCTTTATTTAATTAAAAATACAAAATTAAGTTAACATAAGTGAACAATTAATGTTTCTATTAAGAGCTGTTTCATGAAAGGAGAGAAAGGGCAATAGGATCAGTGTTAAGGAGAGAAAGGGCAATAATTGGATTAGTGTTGAGAAAGGGCATGTTAGGTTCTATATGCTCCTCATGTACTGAACTGATCATAATATTTTCAGTGCTCCATATAGTATACCTTCTATGAAACTATGACATGTAACATATTATCTTCTGCCTACATTAAAACTTATTTTAAGATGCCAAGATAAGAGGATACGTTTAACTTAAGAGTAGGAACTTTCAACATATCCAATAGCAAATGACATGATAAAGATTAATAAACTCTTGTTAAAATAAACTTTCTTTAGGATAAGTTAAATAACTTTGATATCATATTAAAAAATAAATTTTAAATTTAACTCAATTTTATAAAATAAAGTTTACAGTGAATTATAAAAAAGTCTTTATTTATGTGGGATTTCTAACACTTGTATAGAACTAAACATTGTGTTTCAGAGAGCCCGTAAGATTTGTAGCAGAAATTGTATACGATCACAAAAGTGAAGCAGATTTTGCAATGATTCAGCTTGTTCAAGCATGGTGAAAAAAATGCACATTTTATGAAAAGATAAGAAGGGACAGAAAGCTTACGAGTGGACACTAGATGGAGGAGAGGCCTCCTAAACTGAGCTGAAGCAACCCTTTGAAACAGTCTTGGGAAAGATGTTGGGTCTGATACGGCCATTTCTCTGCAAACAGAACATTCAAATTACAATAAAGTAACATTATATATTTTCAGTAATGAGTTAAAAGCACTTCATTATCCATGGCCTCACAATCTTCCATTTTTTATCATTTATTGGATTGGAGTAATGTGAAACTACTTCTTAAAGGTTACCTAAAACACAAAAAAATGTTTTCGTTTTGACTATTGAGTGCGTGCGTATAGAAAAAAAGTCCAACTATTAGTGCGCATAGACAAAAAGTCCAACTACTACCCAAAATTCCAACTTAAACTTTGATTGAGATATAACAATGTGACTAACAAAAAATATACTTCACGCCATTAAAAAATACCCAGTTTAGTAATATAATAACATATTACTATTTTAAATTAAAAATAAAAAATATAATTAAAATATTAACATATTGATTATCAAAGTGGTTGCTTTTATTATCTATAACTAACTAACTAGTATATATTTGTATTTTATGGTTACATAAATAGAAAAACTTAAATAGATAAATACAAATAAAATTATAAAACAAAAAAAAAAGGCATATGTACTTAATTTGATTTGATAGGTAAAACAGTTAAACACAAATATACCCATAAAGATGACAACTTGTTTTGGACTATAAAGCCCACCAAACCTAAGTTGGGATTCTAAGGCCCAAATTACTAGGAGGAAGCAGACTTCATTACCCTAGCAAAAAAATTTATTTTAATTTTTGTAAAAATTAATAAGATAAAAAATAATTTTAAAACCTAATAAGTTATTTACTAAAAAAGGTTGGAGACAGGTGGGTCCTGGGCAATGTTATTATATGATAATATATTGATATACTTACACAGCTATCATTTGAAAATGGAAAGCTTTTACTGTCTGTGTTTAATTTTCTTCTGCGAGCCACACGTTTCTGCACAGCTACTCCCCCATAATCTTCTCCCTCTGCAAATATAGATCCAATTTAATCACTTTCCCTAATTTGTAACAATCGTTATCCAAAAACTGTTTCTAACTGAAAAAAAGATCTCCCAGCACATATTTTGGAGCAGTATTTAAGAAAATAAAACTTAAAATCCCAGAAGAGAGTAAACAAGGTTCAAATTTTACACATAATGTCCTGTCTTCAAAATTGCAGAACCAGTGAGTCAAATCCAAAAAAATTACTGTGTAGAAAACAGTTGCAAAAGGAAGCAAAATTGAGAGAAGGAAGATCTTGAGCATATGTTTGAACAACATAGAAAAACATTAGATGTCTGAAAAGAGTTGAGTAAAAACATATATGGTTCATTCAAATCCAAGAAATAGAAGGAAGAGGGTAACAAGATTTGATTACCTGAATTAGAAATGTTGAGAAAAAATGATTTCCTTGTCCTCTTAGCTCTGAACAGTGACTGGTTTTGGTTCCAGAATGCCAAGTTCTTCTGCAGAGAGAGGCTTCAGTTTTGGTTGGTCAAGAATAGTCCAAGTGATTGGTGAGTGAAACATTTGGTTACTTTTGAGGCTGTTGGGTAAGTCAAGTCAATGATAAATAAATAAATTATGTAAGATGGTGGTTGGTCATGGCAATCACAAAGCAAGGAATTAAAATAAGGAAAAAAAAGTTGCATGATACCATTCACTGACAAAAGTTTACTAGAAATTTATTGTTTTTATTTATAGATTAATGTTTATTTTATAAGGGATAATTTTACTGTATTTATATAAAATTATTACTATTAATAATAAGTTAAAAAGTATATATTTGACAAAATACTTGTTTAAGATTTGAAATAGAAACTAAATAAACTAAAATAATTTCATATAATTCAGGCTTTCAATGACTAGAAGATCTTATTTTTCAATAAAAATTACATTTTCTTCATAAAGTCTTATAAACAAACATTAAATTACATTTTTCTTTCAGTCATTTATTTATCATAGTTATATAGTAAATATTGACATTAAAAAGGTAGTATTCATTATTATAAAACTTTAATTTTAATTAAAGTCGTTACTTTCGGAAAAACTGTACATCAATTTAATTGTTATATAAAAGCATAACTTTATTATTCAAACATAGATAATTTGAATAATATTTGACATTGAGTATATTTTTTTTTCTTGTATGTCATACATTTTGAAATTTTATTTTATCAAATAACAAACGATAATAAAAAAGCCATCTACTTCAAAAGAAAATTTCTATAAGGATTAAAAACCGTACCTACAAAAACCTAAAACCTCCAAATTAGTTCTCTTTAAAAAGAAATTAACCATTTAAAATACTATCAACCAAACATTTAATTAATTAGATTATATAAAATGAAAATATACAAAAATATGAATGAAGAAGAATTATGAATTTTAGTATTTGAAAAATTAGAAGCACACATAAATAAAAGAGTAAAATTGCAGGTAAAAGTTAAAATGATAGAAATGCAATAATTTAACTGAAATATGATATAGATGCATGTAATATGCATTAGCAAAGTCGCAATTTACTTTAAAATTTAATGTAGATACCTTGAGTGGAATAAAAGAAAAGTATGTAAGATTAGAAAAAGAAGAAAAAGAGAGTGATATTCTTAGATGACCAAACAAGCAATCATGGAGGATACTTATTTTTAATATATTACGTTGTGAAAAATCAATTAAAATGAAGACACTTGCTCATGAAAATATTCTTTTAAAATTTAAAATAATTAGTAAAATAGTAAATGAATAATAGTACCAGCACTCAGCTGTGGATTCAAACATCACTCAACATGTTCTACCAAATTTCTTTACTAATTACTTGTACCTTTAGTTTGGACAAGAAACTTGGTCATTTTTAAAAGTCTTAAATCTATTTTATTTTAAATTATTTAACATTTTAAATGTATTATTTAAATAATATCTTTCGAAGCCCACGATGGTGCTTTCACCGGAAAAGCAATAGCACGTGCAATTTTTATATCAATTTAGATAAGATAAAAACACCCACCAATGAAATGTAAAACTGAAGGCAGTACAACAGAGCATCACTGGTAAAAATGGGTACATGAAATGAGATGAAAACTATAATAAAATCATCAAATAAAAATTAATTTTTAAAAGTTAAAATAATTAATTA
>Ga0123341_1004141_pt1 | contig 12650 bp, 8 predicted proteins | sample Turbeapinknodule_FD_89959 | JGI IMG/M metagenome (GOLD analysis project Ga0123341, IMG submission 89959) | Root nodule microbial communities of legume samples collected from Mexico - Turtle bean Mexico pink nodule | ecosystem: Host-associated > Plants > Roots > Nodule | place: Mexico: Nepantla... | reverse complement strand
CAATGAAAGTGTTAACTTTTACCTATTGAGGAAAAAATAACCATCTCCTCGTTTGTTTTCTCAAAGAAATGTCTTTTATATTCCTTACTCCCACAAATGAGATTAAGCAAAAACTACTTCCATGCACTTCATATAATTTATGAGAAACCAAAAGATTTTCTTTGAAAAAAACTAAAACCAAACATTTAAATCTTAACAAATATTAAAACATATTTAACCTTGAAATAAATTGGTTTGACCACAGATATATACAAGAAAACTATAAAATGATACACTTAAAAAATGTTGTAGAATGGAATGATGTGGACACAAAACTGAAATGCAACGACGCGGTGTATCAATATAAAATTGCAGCGCAGTTACAAACATTATTTATCAATTTATTATAAAATATCAATTAAAATTCTGTATTCCAAAGTTGAGAACGTTAAACATTGGTATTTTCATTTCCTTATTCATCTGAAAATAAGTACTGAGGTTAAATATTTCATTAAATACAAAAAGGATATTTGGTATATTTAACCAACTTAAAGGACCTCTTAGTAGGACTTTTATAAGCCCACATAAATGTAATATCAGTGTAAATTGGACAGAAGAGAACTAAAGTTTCCTCTAAATAGTAGATAGAGCAAATTCAATGTACAGCCTCTGTGCATGCATGCATCAGACAAATGGAATAACGCAGAAAAGACATGGCCTTTTATATGTGTAGTAGTACACTTTCTTTAAACTCTTCAGTAGCCTAAAACGAAAAAGAAATTCGGTAAAACAAATAACAGCCCGAGCCATAATTGACGGAACAAATCATGAATGTACTCTGGTTCAGATCCGAGGCAAAAGTGACTGGATCAAATCAAATTACTAAAAATCCATCAGAAATCTCGCTACTTATGATGAATTTAATTCAACTTGGCTAATCACCTTTCGGCAAAGGTCCCCACTTTACATGGACTTTGGTCCAGCGACAAAACTTCCAATATAACGGTCCCAATATTTATCAGATGCAAGTCTGAATATCGTTGGTGCTGTTGCCCCCCATCCGAAACATATTCCATGGCGAAGCTTGGAATTTCTCCCCTTCGAGCAACGTCGGGGTTCAAAGCTGAACTTGAGTCATGTGTCTCTGAACAATAGCCAGTCAATCCAATATGCAGCATTAATACTTTTCATACACTACTAATGTATAATGTTCAAAACGAGATGAACTTAAAAGTTAAAAATGTTTTCATAACTAAGGGGATACAGAAAATTATACACACTGCATAGTAGTCAATTGACCAAAAGGGTTGCAAAAAATAAGATCAGATAGCTTCCCCCACCCCAAATGTAAGTTTATAATATAGTTAGGGGAGGCATGAAGAGACTAGAAGGGTGGGTGCGAGTAGAATTTCCCTAGAATGGATTGGCTAGGGAAGCAAAATTTGAACTGAACCAGGTCCAGCACAAAATCATAATGGTTCAATTTGCGGGTCAATATCGATGAAAGCACGGGTTCTAGGCAACAGGAGATAACAGCATAAAGGTTTCTTCCTGCGGCTCCATAGCTTCTGCTTCTTGTGGCACACCATAATTCTTAAAATACCAAAAATGCCTTTTATTCTATTAATGTTTTTCATTTTGGAATTTCAGGATGGATGATCTGGATAAACTCCGGATTATAGAATCTAGAAGGAATAGAAAATACGTTCCAGATTCTATATTCTATAATGGGTTTCTTTAAAAAAAATATTTGAGATTATAGAATCCGGAAGGTATTTACAAATTTGGAAATAACTTCTAAATTTTGTAATCCAAAATGTTTTTTTTTTTTAAATTATTCCAAATTCTATACAATCTAGGAAGTGTAAATAGAAAAATATACATTTCTAGATTATAGAATACAAAATGTATTTTTTAAGGACAAAATTATCTTTTTGCTTGATCTATGGGGATGGCAGGAGAAGCTATGGAGGTGTAGGAAGAAATAGCCCAACATAAATGACTTTAGATACTTGTATTCTGCACAATGAATAGATTGATAGATATGGGTCTTTGTTTTTTTCAACCAATATATTTGATAGTCTTCTTTATTTATTATACACACTATTAAATTATAAGAAAATATGTTTTGTTTTGCCAATGAGAGGGTTCAATAATACCCATCAGACAAAAGAAATGGTCAATATAGCTATATAATTTAAAATCTCACATGATTGTTTATTCTATTCTCGTGTTCGTGTCTCTCTTTACAAAACCACCATTTCCTCTGCCCTGACTACACTCCAATGTTTAATGAAATGCATTTTTATTTAAAAAAGCTGACAAGCCCAACTGCAGAACCTCATAAAGGAATTACGCAGGCCACATTTATTTATTCATAATTTTTCTATTGCCCAGACTCCCACCTACATGAATCCATGGCGGATCCCCTGAACATGCCATTACAGTTGAAGCCATACAGCACGTCACTGGTATTGGACACAGCGATGAACTTGCGTTCCCTTCATCTTGTTTTTTATTTCATGTGATATTCATGTTTCAAATCATTAAACATTAGAGACAAGAGTGATTGATGAAGTCAGTTGGACTTAGAAATGTATAGAGAGAATGACGATTTTGGAAAGAAATAAAAAATAGGAGAGGAAAAGAGAGAGACGAGAAAGTGTGCGTGAAAGAATAGAATACAGTCATGTGAGATTTTATGCTGACCGTTTATTTTTATCCAACGGTTATTATTGAACCCTCTTATTCTCACAATAAAACATCTTTCTCAGTTTAGTCAATGCGATAAGACCCCAATTGATAATAGGCAATCAATTGATCACGAGGCAAGCTGCACAGTGAATGCAAGCTTCCATGCCCAAATCCTAATACAGAGCATTGTAAAGCAATTATGCCCCAGGATTGGAATTTCTAAATCACTACTGCGAGAATGCCATTGAACATGCTCTGAATGTGCAAAAAGTAATTCAAGTAAAAGAGAATGATAATTTTGATTTGCTGGCCTGGAATGCCTGCAACTTGCCTAAGGCCAGTCCAGCTTTGTGCTGCCCTGATCCGTATTTGTCCCAATCTGATTTGAATGGGCCTCTTTTCCCAAATTATATTATAAATGCAAAGTAAATTGGGTAAGTATTATCATATTCAACTTACATAAATGATGTCAGAAAGGAGCCTCAAGTGATTCATCCCAAACTTCTGCACTACCATTCGATGCATCCTCTACATCTTCTTCCATTGAAAGCCTAATGTATTCTCTGTGAGCAAAGCGATCCCACTCTGTCAATGTGGGATTCTCACGTTCCTGTTCACACAAGGACATATACCAATACAATCAAAACTCACCAAAAATAGTCAACCATACTCACTCAACAGCGAAATAACTTCTATAAAATATTCATGCACCTGACGAATCAAAAATGGGTCACGCGTTTCAAAGGCCATGAACTTATTCAGATTGAACAGGATATTGAAAACACTTCCTGAGAGTTTACCGCCTTTCAGGTCTCGCAGAGTTATATAGCTCTCCTCCTACAGAATCAAGCATTTGAATTTAAAATTAAGGGGAAAAAAATCTCTCAAATAAAGCATAAAATCAACCTAAAGGATGGAGAAAGGACAAGAAAAGGAGCAACCAAAAATAAAAATTGGGTATGTCATTTTTCCAAAACAACAGGAAGTTTTAAACTACAGACTACATTAGCATATCATATTCCATCTAGAATGACTTCCCAACAACATAAAGAAGAATCAATTGAAGAAAAGACAAACCTCAGGTCCAACCATGTCAATAATCTGGCATAGTATATCCTCAAATAGCACAGGTTCCTGGGCCATGCACTCCATTCTATGCAATTGCTCCTCATAAAAAAATTGCAGTTCATTCCGCGTCAGAACTCCATTTCCATCCAAATCAATGCACTTAAACCTAATCATGACAAATCGAAACACAATTTCACAAAAATAACTAATTAAACTCAACCACAAAGGTCAAACATCCAATGTTGGCTTAAGAGTGTACTCAGTAGGAAAGGAAAAAATAGAGGGAAGTGAAAAAGCCAAAACGTGACAAATATAGTAATGGATGGGAAACAAAATACCAATACTCAAGACTCGGCTCAGAAGATTTATCCTCTTCTGACAGTATGAAGTAAACAAAATCTTCATAACCCATCTTTCCCTCAACCTTACTGGTAAACCTTCTAGGAACCTGAGATAATATTGAAGTGAATCAAAATTTGCATCTTCAACAAATTATCAGATAATTCATATAAAAAGATGTGAAAGGACAATGCATGTTTATTATGAGAGAAGGGTAGGGCTTTGGGTCGTCTGAGGTCCTGGATAATAATAGTTAAATTACAAGACAGAAGCAACACATGATATAGTAATCCACACCAACCTGGGAAAATATTCTATCAACAATTCGATAGGTAAGTGCGTGGTTACCATATCTGATAAGATTCTCTTTGTCTATCAGGAAATCATGATCTGTATCCAGCTCCCAAAACTTGCAGTATATAACGTAAAAATGCTCGTAAGAAAAGTACCTGTAGATAATATTAAGGTAAAAAGAAACAGTAAGGCGTCTTAATATACAAATATTTAGTTCATCATTTGAATAAAGAAACCGTAGTCATTTTACATAGTAAATGGAAATGACATCTTCAAAAAGTATACCTACCTCAAAACCTTGTTTATGTCCTCTTCTTCATCAGCATGTTGCATTGCATCAATTATGTTTCCACGCTTCAGCTCCCTCAGGGTGAGACGACCATTTCCTGATCGATTAATGTAGTAGTATATTCTGTATATGACAGTTTCAGCTGGACCATCAGAAAAACAAGTAGTTATGTTATGAACATTGCACCACGAAAAAAGACAAAAAAAATAACACAATATCAGCCTGATAGATGATAATGCCAACAAAGTTGAAAAACAGGTTAGATGGGAAAATGGCAGCTGGAATTATTTCAGTAAGTGTAAAGATGATCAACAAACAGCTGGCAGGTAAGTGGGTTGCTTAAGCAGGAGAAAAGTAAATGTTTCAAGAGTATCCAATACATTTAGATTGATTAAGTGAGCTACTTGACAGGACACCGTTTGGCTTGAGTAGAAAAAACTATTTGTCCAAACCAATAGCTTACAAATAGCAGCTGCAGCCAATACCCACAGGAACACATAGCTGGTTACATTTTGTTATGTAAATATTGAATCAAATTTCATGAAAGCACCCTACATGGGATTGAAAAAAAAGCATGCACTGTGTCAGAAACATGTAGTCTTGTTTTGCTCATGTCTCTTTACTTAAAATGTTACAATTTTTTAGTGTTCATCTATTTTATGATTCATACATCAATTCGATTCGGTTCACAATTCATAAAATATCTCTTCCAAATCACAATATATGATAGTCATAAAACAGATCTACTGATTCACAATTCGTAAAAATAGCTCTTCCAATTACAATTTGTAAACTAGCTCCTGTGATTCAATAACCATGGCTGTGGGATATTCTAAAACTCCCCCTCATGCTAAAGCCGGCTAAGCAGGAACAGATAACAACGTCCCAAAAGAAGAGGCTAGGGATAGTTTAAACAAGATGAAACATGTGGAGACCATGTGCCATTAAGAACATCAGGTGAAAAAAAGCTCATAAAGGCACATAAGGGTTCTCCGATAATGGCACTGAGGGATGGTCAATTGGTGACTTCTGAACAAGAAAAAAGGTGTCTGGTTGAACAACCAAAGATTAAACACAGTTAATCAGCCTCACCAATGGTATTAAAAACAGAAAAATAAAGGCCAAACTAGAGGAGATTGCATTTTAAGGAACTCAGCAACGAAATAGTTATATGATAGGTCATAAATGAACTGATTGGAGCCAAAGGTGTTTGGATGGTATCAAATAGATATGTATGTCAAAGGAAAAACCCAAAAGAGATGAGCAAAAAATAAAGTCGAGGGTTGAAGATGGTCAATAACTATTCCATGGAGTGGTTTTCCACTAATTCTACATAGCAAAAAAGAGAAATGTCCCTCAGAGTGGACGCTGTGGCTCTGGTATAACGTTGGAATTAGGTTTAAAGGATAAAATGGAGAGAGAACGAATAAATACAATAAAATTCACATTGACTCCAATTATATAATGCGTACAATTTGATGGTAAAACCTAAATTACTAATCCATATTTTTGTAATAATAACCCTAACTAAATAAGCTACCAGATCACATGAATTAGAAAGCATGAAAACTGAGATAAGCAATCTAATCCTTCTAAGATACTCTAAAATATTATATGATACTGATATTATGGGATAGTATAACAAAACCAAACCATAAAAAGTTGCTCCAAAATCACTTCAATAAATCCAATACAGGGGTCAGATATAGATAAAGGATGTGTCAGAAGACCTAGCACAAACAATAAAGCAGTATCAGATGCATGGAGTGCCTAATTTGTTAATTAGAATCTCAACCGTAATGTCTCTTTATATATTTTCCAGTAAAATATCAGAAAACAAGTTTCAGGACATACCCAGTATGTACAACTTGATTTAGAACATGGATCAAGGCAAAACACTACAGCTTTTTTTAAGAAAAAAAATTCAACAGAGACGGGAAGTTCAACTAGAGGCAGTGTCAGAAATTTGGCAGAAAAGGTCAACAAAAGGCTAATTTGGGAAGTGAGAATAATGCAGCAATGCTGCCCAGTCTCTCTGAATATCAAAAATAGTAACTCCACTAAAGCAGTCAAAGGAAGAACTACACTGCCATAAAATTTTACTGCAGTTCAAATTAATCCTTTATAAGGTAACATCAACAAAAAACAGCTCCAGGGTAGAAGAAGACATTCACGCCTTCTAATAACCCCCACAATGGTTTTGTTTAGAAATGAAGAATGGCAAGAACTTCAAATTTATTAACAGATCTCTACATTTAAACTTACATGAAAACCCCTAAATACAAGGTCATAACCAAGATGGAAGACAAACCATATCTTTCTTGAAACTCAGGTGTGCTCTGCAGAAACTCCAATCCTGGATGAGTTGCCAAAAGTTCACGCAGCACAGGTTTAAAATCATCCTGCCATGAAGTACAACATAGTTAGAAACAAGATGGACAGGAATATAATACCAAAGCCAAGAAAACCAACAAAAATGCCAAAAAAATAATAAATCACACTATAATCAAATAGGAATGTAAGAAATGACATATTTTGATAGCAGATATAATCCGGCCATGGCTAAGTGTAACTCTTAGAAGAGGAGAAAAAAACTAAATGAAACGAAAAGCAGGAAATCTAATAGCAATAGAAGCAAATACCTGACTAATGTACTTGAGCTGTGGTTGCTTTAAAATTGTGTATATTTGGGTTGCTATATCTTTTGTCAACATGTTTCCATTGATCCAATAATCAATAAATGATTTCCTATAGGAATATTAAATCAAGAAATTAGGCATAAGAATTAGGAATTACTAATTACATGGAACAGAACCATTCTAGTTCTGAAGTCATGGAAGGAAACTTAAATAAATAAAAAATGCTCATTTTATTAATAAACATAAGGTCGTTCAAGCAAGAAATCAATCACCATAATGCCAAAATGAATTGAAATAGCAAGAAGCAAGAGTAGCTTCTGGTTTAAGACCAAACACAAGAGGACCATAGAGAATTCTTGGCCAAACAATGTGTAAGTACAACCATGTTCGGGGCATATGCTTGTTTCTGCTGACTTGCCTCTTCCTATTAATGTTTGGTTCCTTCAATTTTCACCTTGAACAGTACAGCATCAAATACTGTTTTACATGTAATAATAGTAGGAAGAACTAAAAACCTTCATTGTTCAATAGATGATCGAGAGAGGAAACTTAATGTTCTTTCCTTTTTAGTCAAAACTATTCTGACATACTTTTCAGTTAATGTTTGTTGATAGCAAAGAAGGAGAAAGCACTCTAGAGGGAAATACATATAAAAATTTAGTTCATGGAGTAAATCATAACTTTCTACAGCCTCTTCAACAAGCCATCATTCATCTTTCAAATGACAGTACTTTCCTGGTTTCCTTTAATACACTTTTGACATGTCAAAAGAGGTTCACTTATAAAGGTCCAAATTCAATACTTACTAGAAATTCAGTTCTTAAATTTTACAACAGATAAAGTCAGTAAATATTTTCAAAATATCTGTTACACTTTTTTTTCAGGGGGAGGGTGGGGAATTAATCATCTCTTTCAAAAGCTCTGAAAGGAAACTGCCTAGAAAAGAAAACTTTGCCCTAGAAAATATAATATGAACACACTAGTTCAAGTGATTTCTATCAATTTTGCAGTCTGTCATATTTATAAGATGACTACTAATTTGACCAAGAAACCATACTCGTTTGCTTGTTTTAGGTTGACTTCTAACAACCTTCCTAATCACTCCTCAGATTAATTACTATCAACATCATTGTTGGCTTTGCAATGATATAATGCAACTAATTTAAATTTCCAATCCTAAAAACTAGCGGGAAGAGATATTTGAAACCGCAACTAAATTATGGATAGGGGACAGGGCACAGATAAATTGTTTATGGCATTTGTGGAATATAGATAAATAGAATCAAACAAATGAAGTCAGACCATTGATGTAGCATGTAAACTAATGCAACTCACCTCCCTTGAGATTGACATATGAATCAAGGATAGATCCACCAGTACCAGTACCACATCATTCATATTTTCATTATAAACATGTAAAACTCAGAACAACTCACTGAAGATGGCTCCAACATGTCAAACAATCAATCAATCTAAAGCGAACTAAAGAATGTTTCTATCTTTTAAGAGACGGGTTATTTGGGAAAGGAAATTAAACATTAATACATTAAAGCAGCAGGGTAATCTGTGATGAGGTATAACTTGAGAATCTTATAAGCCTAAGGATTTGTATGATGAAGAATTCACTTTTTAACCTAACATAACAAACAATACACTTGCTAAATCCTCAAAATAAAAATCTAATCGTCAAAAAAAAAAATAGGGAGGGAAAAAAGAACACAGGGAGGGAGTGGACTGTGTAAGTTGCCCCTAGTTTGATTACCCAGTGGACTAAACAAATTAATTATCAAAAATAAATAATGGGATAGTAAGGAATACAGATGTTTTGGGTTCCAAGCTCTTTCCTTTTTTTCTGAATAATTACACAGTATTTATCATGTTCCAACTTCCAGCTCTATTCAATGTCATGACATAAAAAAAAACTTTATATATCCATGCATAGTTGTTTTTAAAATAATAATGATAATAATAAAGTACACACCTTGTCACAACTCCAGTTCCATTATCAATCTTTCTAAAAAGAGATGTGGAAAAAAAAGATGGCAGCTTGCATACTTCCTTAGTAACTGCCTTGAATTCTGCCAACCAAAGAAACAAGTAGAACAGAATTAAGCTAGTATAACTACAATTATTCATTTTATTACAAAGTGGTTTTCAGATACATAGTCACTTATTGACTTATGGAAGTATTAAAACTATTTTTTTTATCTAAAATGAGGAGGGGTTATGATTGCTTATAAAGCTATGATGTGTCGCTATTGGAAATTGCAGTTTCCCCAATTGCCAATTGCCCCTTCAGACTATAACACCTCTATATTCCCAATATCTCACCATGTATCTGCAGCCCATCCATGTGATCATGAAATAAATGGTCAATTCTAATAAGGCATTGTTCTTTCAGTTCATTTGGAGGTGGACGCCCAAATTGAAAGTAGAACTGCAAGCACACAAGTATCTATGTTATGAGCAAAAACATAGCATGAAAAGGGGGAGGAAGAGGGTGAGAAACAAAAAAGAAAAATAAACACAACGTACTGACAAACAGTCAGCAGACCAGGAAAAAAAGAAAAGCATGACAAATAAAAATATTAAGGAAATCATCACAAATAAATAAAGAAAGAACATACTCAGAAACAGTTACCAGATGAGCCTAACCTGAGGTATTAATTCTTTAACTGGCTCACTGACAACCTTCAAAGGAGAACCCAAGTTAGAAGGGCCAACTCTCTGTTTCACTATGCGAGGGGAGCCAGATGAACTTCTTGGCGAAAGTGGAGGTGCAGTGCCAGCAGGAAACATGGAGGGCAAAGAATTGCTTGAAGCATTTGGACTAGAGCAATTCCCTGGGACATTCAAAGGAGAACCTGACTTTGCTTCATTTAACAACGATGTTACCTACACACATTAACAAGTGAGACTTAAGATTACTAATAAAATCACAAATGCACGAATTTATCCTTTAAAGACTGTTTAAAGGGAAAAACTTGACCAATAAGGAAACTCGAAAATTTAAAAAAAAAAAAGAGGTTAATAATCTGTATTTCATTCATGAGTATCATCAAGACTTGTTTATATAACTTCTGAGAGTAGGTAATAGTCCTTCTTATAATAAGCTGTGGTGATTTCTCTTAAGGAAAGAGATTGAGACATAACAGTAGACACTAATCACTCATTAACGTGAAAATACGTGAAGTATATCTAGGAAAAAATCATAATAATGCTCATGAAGTAGGTGTACGGAATCCCACACCAACGACTATCTTTTATTAACATAAATAATAATTAATAATTCATTATCCATCATTCTAACAAAAACATTGTGGATTTGAGTACTATTAGAATAATTATTAATTTATTATCTGACAACGAAAGTTGCTACCAATGTATATATAATAAGAATCGTGACATGAACAATGTTGCAATATGTTGATTTCCGAATCGAGGAACATGTTACGAAGCGTACCAATCGATTACTTTCAGGAAGCAAAAGCCACTGCTCGAAGAGCGTCTCGACGAAACTTAGGTTAGATTTGAGTGCCAAAGAGGACACCTCCGGGAGCTGCAACAGCTCCACATCCAACGATGCCGTATCGCTAACGACCTCCATGCTCATCTTATCGAAACCGTGACCGTATCTCTCATTCACGAACCGAACCGCGCAAATAGCAAAGCGAAACCTGCTTGAGCGAGCTGAATTTCAATGCCTTTGAATCGAAACTGCGTGCGCCAATCAGATTCTGTATCGGAATGGAACAAATGTGCTGGAGCCAGCTGCGGATTGAGCAGGAACCCTAGATCTTTCTACTCTTAGGAATTACGACCGATTACGATGTTGATTGAGGAGACGGAACGGCGCGGCGATCTGGTGAGACGTTTCGATGGAGAAAGAATGCGCGAGGGAAATAAAATTGGATGTAAATTTCTGTAGAGATCCACGCGAATTTGGAGGGAGAGATAACAAATGTGTGTGCAGATACTGGAAAAATAAAATGAAGAGAGGCGTGTTGTTTTTGTATTTTTTTTATATTTTTATTTCTTTGAAAATGAAGAGAAAGAGCAGAAAATGAAAAATTGGCAGGCTGACACGTGGCCTGCTTACGGAAAATACGGTTTTTTTTAGTGCAATTATCAGTCTTCACATGTCGGAGGATCCTACGTCTACAGTCAACACCACTTCCAAGTTCCCCCATCCATGGTTCCATTATTTTTTGGGGGTACGACCCTAGTAGTACTTTACTTAATTCTACGTATCCATGGTTCTATTATTGCTATTGACTAGTATATTAAATAATGAAAGATGCTATTTGTACCATAAAAAAATTATAAATTAAATATAATAATTATAAGAAATGTACCATTTATTTGGTGGAAGAAAAAAGTAAATATACGTTGGAAATTTTATGAGTTTTTTTCGAAATTATTTACCTTTTCTCTCTTTATCAGTTTACCTTTTATTTTCTCTTTTATGCATCGTATTTATGTCATACATATTTAGAGATGATATCATGTCACACAGATAAAAAAATATTGATGTATCGGAAATTTTGAAATTATCAAATCTACCATGAGTTTAAAGTGTTACATTACATTATATTTATGATAAATGTGTTGGTGTTAAGCTGATTAACTAGTGTGTATTTACTTACTTTGTGACTTGTGACTGCATCATAATATCTTTTCAATCATCGTATATCATGTGAGATTGAGGGTATAATAAAGGTGTAGTCTTATATAATATAAAAGAAGAAAAAATAAAGACAACTTATCATTAAAGTTATGAATAACTTGTTTAGTAACTAAAATATAGAAGATCGAATGTTTTAACCACTTTATAAATTGTGAAAATTTTAAACTATATTGATTGGCATGGATAATGAAATGTGTATAAATTTGAGATGTACATGTAAATGATAATTTTAAATAGTATATGAATGGTTGGTATGTATTTTATGTGACAACGAGTTATTATAGCCAAACCAATATCGATTTTCGATAACTATATATAGTTTTTCTTTAAAAAAGTCAGTACATAAAATGGGTTGTATAAGTATACAAAATATATATTTTTTATTCAAAATTGATTAGCCATTGCAGATTATACAACTCATTTTGATTTTTTTATTTATTTTAAATTTATTTTGAACAGATAATACTCACTCTTCTTATGTGGTTATTACATGATTATAGTCAGTTTGTAAAATAATTTTACAAAATCTTAAAAATGACAATAAAAAATACCTTTCAACAAGAAATAAAGAAACAATATGTTCAAAACTGAATTATTATCATTTATCTTCCTACATCCATAAACATTTTTAAAATTCCATGCACTATAAAAAAAAAAAACT
>Ga0123341_1004139_pt1 | contig 12650 bp, 9 predicted proteins | sample Turbeapinknodule_FD_89959 | JGI IMG/M metagenome (GOLD analysis project Ga0123341, IMG submission 89959) | Root nodule microbial communities of legume samples collected from Mexico - Turtle bean Mexico pink nodule | ecosystem: Host-associated > Plants > Roots > Nodule | place: Mexico: Nepantla... | reverse complement strand
GTTAAATATTAAATATTCTTTCTTTCAAAAATGACATGGTTAATTTTTTAAAAATTTTAAAATTGTACCATGATGTTATAAGTATACGTGGAAATGTTCTCTTACCATGTGTAATGCTTTAAATTTGAAAGTTCACACATTTTTTGAGTCTGTTCCCTTTTTATTAGTCAATTTTTTTTTATATAAATAGGTTTTTTTAATTATTTCCCCTTATAAATCCATTTCATTTAGTATTTAGAGTTTAATTTTAATATTCTCACATATTCGACTCCAAGAGGAAAAACATCTAAGAAAAAGTCAATCCCTTAAATACATAAAATACTTTGAAAGATTAATTTTTTACAGATTAAATAAAAACGACAGTGTAATAAAACCATATTAAATGTATATTTTAATTAAAAAATACTAGTAGTAAATTTAGTAACATCATATTCAAAATATATCAAGTAAACAATTCAATTTAATAAATGTTGGTTAAATTTTAAATTCCAATCTACAATATGTAATAAAGAAAGTGAACATGACATAACTAACCTTTTTGAAAATCTCGTACAGTTAGGTTCCACCCATTTAATCTGGAGACAAGATCCAATGGTTAAGATTGAATCTTCTCTTCTTCTTTTAAAACTCGAAAAAAAATCAAAGGGCTGAGATTGATTCTTTTAGATTTTCTTCTTGCTCTCACCGCAGAGAATCCCTCACCCGTTAAAGGTGGTTGTTGTGCTACATAAACTGAATTATTAACAATTTGTTTGTGTTTGTGTTTGTGTTTGAGAAGAAAAATTTCTTGAATATGGCTGCAACATTCTTCTCTCAACTGTCGCTTCTTCAATCCAACAACCTTTCTCCTTGTTGTCTTTCTCCTCGCATCCCTCAATCTCTTGCCAGCCGTGTCAGAACCTCCTCCCTCGGTGAGTGACCCAACACCATTTATCTTTGCAGATTTTGTTGATGAGTGTGTTCTGATGCGAAATTTTGGTTTTTGATGGCAGGGGTGGTTTCTGTGAGAAAAAGGGTAAGTGGGGTGCTGCCGAATGCTGCTCTGAATGCCTTGGAAACCAATTCGGATTTCCCCATTTCAGCTAAGAAGTCCATCAACCACCCCATTGTTGTTATTGATAACTATGACAGCTTTACCTATAATCTTTGCCAGGTTGGTTCTTTGGCACCTTTTTGTCATTCTTTCTTAATGGTGATTGTCTGGTTCTTTGGTTTAGTCTGTAATCTTTGCAAGGTTCTTTCTTTGTGTGATGAAATTTGAGGAATTGTGGAGGAGCTGAATCCGTTCTTGATCTTTTGTTGGATTCCTTCTTGATGCTGATTATGCGGTGAATTTATATTATCTATATAATCTTTGCGAGTTTCATTCTTTGCCGTTTGTGTCATTTGTTGATTGGTTTTCAAGATTGTTTCCTTTTTATTCTTTTAGTGCTTGATAACTATAATGTACTTCACTCACTGTATTAGGTTGGGAAAAGGTAGTGGTATTGTTTGTATTTGATTGATAATCCCTTCCTTTTTGTGTGTGCTGAAATCCATTCTTAATTATTAATGTGATTCTTACCGGTGTTGGTTTGTTCTCAAGATTGATTTTTTTTAATGTCTGATGATTAGCATCATGTACTTTTCTCACTATGTTACTCTGAGAAGGGGTGTTGATTGTATTTTTTCTGCTACTTTCTTTGCTTGTGTTCATTTGTGTAATTTCTTCAAGATGTTGGTTCGTACTCAAGATTCTTGGTTGTATATGTGTGTTTAGGAGTTTGATAAATTTGCATTATTGTAGAAGACCTAAATCTGTTTAGTAGAAGTCATTTTAAATGATTCAAATTATTCAAATTTGTGAAACTTGTTGTGATGAAAGCAGTGATTTAAATTCTTGGCATGATTTGTGAAATAAGCAGCAAGCAGATTTTTCTAATTTCAAGCACTATTGTGTTTGTCATCTGAAAATGTTACATGATGTTTTTTGCTTGAGTTTTGGACCTCCTGCAATGATGGTGGATATATTTAAGAGGGATTTCCATAACAAGTTAGTTTATTTCATAAAATACGGAAATCTGGAAAATGAATCTAGTCATTCATTCCCAAAACTATTGGGAATGGATCTGAAACTTCCTCATCCTTGCCCTTCTTTTCTGCAAACTTGATGAAATTTTTCAAATGAGCTTTAACAAGTCTGACATTTTACCCTCCTTGTTTTTGAGAAATATGCAATTAAGAACGTATATGTGTAGAATCTGTTGTTGTACATGTGCATCTGTTTTACAAAGTGTCTATTCTAACATTGTCTCATTTACATTTGAAGTATATGGGAGAGTTAGGATTTCACTTTGAGGTCTACCGCAATGATGAACTGACAGTGGAAGAGTTGAAAGGGTAAAATTATTTTTGCTGCTTATGTGTCCCAAACAGTTTCTTATTGATGAAGCAGTTTGTGGGATAATGCATGCTCTTTGCCTAGTCCTGAGGTAAAAGACTAACTATGCATATTTTTGTCTTTTGCATTTGCATAGGAAAAATCCTAGAGGAGTGCTGATATCACCCGGGCCAGGTAAGGCTTGAATTCTATAGATTTTTTTTTTTAATTTCTTAATTAACTATGCTTATGATCAATGTTTCATAACAGTAGCAACAACAAATAATAGAATAAACACAATCACTTACATTATTCCATCCTTACAGGGGAACCTCAAGATTCTGGCATATCTTTGCAAACAGTTTTGGAACTTGGACCAACTGTACCATTGTTTGGTGTGTGCATGGGTTTGCAGTGCATCGGTGAGGCTTATGGAGGTGAGTTTGAGTACTGGATACCTTTAAATCCCTTTATTCACATACACATTAGGTGTATAAAAATGAGTATAAATTCTCTTGTTATGTTTGTATGTGATTCATTGTTAACCTGACTTTCATTTTTAATGGCATTTAGATCTTTACCACATAATCTCCCTTTCTCAACTTCATTTCTTCCTTTTGGCTGAGTCACTACAATAAGATCAAAACTTTCTCATGTTATCATCTGCAGGAAAGATTGTTCGTTCTCCTTATGGTGTCATGCATGGAAAAAGTTCCTTGGTTTATTATGATGAGCAAGGAGAAGATGGAGTACTTGCTGGACTGTCAAAGTAAGGTTTCTGCTTTCAATTTATTTATTCTATCTATATACTATTGGTGATCATCAGCAGCAGCATTCTCTTTGCTTTCAAGTTTCAACAGGGCTCTGACATAATTTTACTCCATTTAATTTGTATCATTTCAGTCCTTTCTTGGCTGGTAGATATCACAGCCTTGTGATTGAGAAAGAGAGTTTTCCTGATGAACTTGAGGCAACAGCCTGGACAGAAGATGGTCTTATAATGGCTGCTCGCCATAAGAAATATAAGCATCTACAGGTAAAATCTTAATCTTCCTTCAGAACTTGTCTAAATGATTAAGTGTTCCAATAATACATGAAGGGAACATAAAAGGAGTATCCGGATATGAAGAATAACTAAACTGGGAGTACTGAAACTTGATGACTAATTTATGGGGTTGAAGTATTCATCTGTAATGTAACTGTTAATTCCCGGTCTTCATTTAGGAGAAGATAAATTCACAACATGATATATTTCTAATGCAATCTAGGAAGAAATCTATATTCTTTCCAAAAATAAAGAAATGTAGTGTAATCAGGTTCATTCTTGATATGGAGTTTAGTTGACATCATCCATGTGTTTGGCATGTGTTTTATTACTTTTTCCGTGTTACTATGCAGTAAATCAATGTAAATGTGTCAGTTTTCTCTTACAAATCCAGAAATTTAGAAATGTGAGAGTGCATAAACCATGAATTGATGAGTTCTCTTATTAATAAGCAAATATATTATTCCCATTCTTATCACTTCTGTTACATGTCCTTCTATTTTCATGTTTTATCACATGCCTTATTCTTATTCTTATTATATTTGAGCTTGCATATGTCTCCCTTCTCTTCACATATTGAAATTTAACTTTTGTGAAACTACAGGGAGTTCAGTTTCATCCGGAGAGCATCATAACTCCAGAAGGGAAGAAAATTGTCCAAAATTTTGTCAAGCTTATTGAGAAAATGGAGGCTGGTGGTTCTTGAAACAATATTTGATCTGTGCATAGAAGTTAAAATGTGGCTTTGAAGTTCTGCCGCAAATAAATAAAGATAAAGATTATTAGTTAAAATCTTTATCAGTCACAGTTTAGAATGTGATAGTAAGTAAATTTTGGTAAGGTAGAACCTTGACCTCATTGATTCATATAAAAGTTTGATTTTTACTTTCTCATATAAAGTTGTAAATTGCATGCTTCACCAGAGAAAAGGTTCCACCTAACCTTACCTGATATAGAGAGCTTTGCATCTCCACTAGATATGAAAGCTAAAAAGGTATATGCTAGTAATATGAGTCATGTGACAGAGGTATAGATGTTTGTCATGTGACTTGTGTGCAAGTAGTTGAAAATTTCAACTCTAGGTAATAGTTAAACTTTATTAACTTCACTTTAAACTATAGTGTAAATTCCATATAAAATAAACAAAGTGTTTTGGTCTTCAAACGGTAGAAATCTCACCCACCAAATCTGAACATACTTAATTATCAGGTGTAGGACAGTGGGGTTAGAGATCATTTATTGAAATGATAAAATTGTAAGACACACTAAAACAAAAGCAAAAACAAATGATGATATAATATTATAAGTGTCAGAAAACATGTTTTTCTCTAAATTTTCCCTCCAATTTAGCAACACCAACTTGAACATTTATGCCGACAAAACTGCAGAAAAAGCCATGATAATACTTGTTTTATAAACTACAGTAAAGTAAATGTTTAAGTTGTGTCAGTTATGTTTTCATATTATGCATGCATCAATGTGAAGGCAGAAACATTAGTAATATTTAACTACAAATTCAGCAGTTACAATGTTTAAAGGAAGAAAAAAAGAGAGTTACAAAGCAGAACTGAAGTCACAGGTCAGTTTGGAATCTCCACTAGGTGTGTCGTCTTCTACCAGAATAAGGATTTTCACTTCAGTTTCAAAGTGCAATGTGAAAAACTAAAAAAGTTAAAAAATGAGAAAATAAAATAAAATAAAACTATAAGGTTTTCATGTAAGTTACCAGGTTTTTTTTATCGGTAAGAAACAAATAAATTAAATAAACTCACTTAAGAGGTGGTATAACCCTCGTACATAACAAGATATATAAAAACATCTTTTCCCATACTCAAACAAAACTCCAAAAGATTCGCCTACTGTCTATCCCTACACTACTAACTAAATACATCAATAAAATCAAGGACCAATTCCGTCACCCTATTAATAACTTTAAATTGAATGCTTACATACCAGAGTTCTAGACACTAGTCAGAAAACGAGAAACATACATTTGAAGAGATCCAAGACCAAATCAGGAGAAAACTTTTAGAATGATCAATCACTCCTCATTTATTACACCCTCTTTAAAAGAATACAAATTAGTTAATATTCTACGTTTTTAATTAATTTCTAAATCTTTTTTCCTTTTAAAAATAACATCAAATTTTATATTTAGAACAGAAAAACAATAAAATGGCGACTGACATTATTATTTCTATACAGGTAAAAAAAATCTTAAATTGTAGCTGTTAGGAGACAGTGATGACAAAAATGAGTGAAAATTTTAAGAAAGAAATGAATATTAAATAAGTAGCCATTGATTGGGCAACCAATGGGGGAAGCATGTTCATTCTATGGCCTTAATTTCTGGGTAATTTTTAAAAAAAGCAACATCTCTCTTCCATCATTCATCTTTGGTGCTAGCCAATGGACAAGTTGAGGTTTGAAATTTTACTTTTGTTTGTAGGTATGATAATGACCTTTTGTTATTTCTCATATAGGTACTTCATAACAAAGCTCACATTCACATTGATTCTTCTTCTGCTAATTAGTCCTTCTCTGCTACTATGTGAGGCCAAGTAAAAAAAGTATAAGGATTATTCATTATTTTTCTTATTCACATCAAGATTTTGTATTAAGATTATGTAACTATGTTAGAAAACATGTCCAATGCTGTTTAAATAATATGGAATGAAACGAAGATATTTGAGTATAAGAAAAAGTGATAGAAGTTTTATATGGATTGAAAACATGAAATGTATGAACAAAGTGCTAAATCAGAGACTGAAATCAAACAATGTTTTTAATAAGAACGCAAATAAGAAAAAGAAAAAGTAAAGAATCAAAAACAGAAGAAAAACGCATATTTTGTTAACACTAAAAAAACATGTGAACTTATTTAAACATGCTATAGTTCAAGACACGAGGGAGTATTTGCTTTTGTTGTAATCAATATATATTAAAATTTTCAACATGAAGGGTCTGTTGCTTTATGAAGGGTTTGTTGTTTTTCTTATTTCTTTTTAAAAAGTTTCAGATATTTGTCAAACTAGTGCTATTGCTTTTTCCAAAATGCTTTTAAAAGTGGAGCAGATTGCGGATCATTGATTAATTACTTTCACTAACTAATATTATGATTTACACTAAAACTAATGATATGAAATGTTCTGTCACTTTCATGGCAATGGAATGATAGTTTTGAGAAATTTCACAAAAATATAGATTTGTCAAATACTTTCAGAAAACTGTTCATGTTTTACTGCATAAAGTACTTTTAAACATAATTTTATATGGTTAATTGTATACTTTTCTGATAGAGACACTCTTGGTAATTTTCTCAACATAACTAAACCGCAATTTCTGTCATATTTCTCAACATTTCAGTTCAGTCTCTCTGAACTAATTTTCCTTGATAAAGTTTTTAGTCATAAAACTAAGTGATAATCCTATAACCTGACTAATAATTTTAGGTGAAGTATCTCTCTCAAATCAAATCATTTTTTTTCTATCCACATAATCCGAACTTAATAATCACTCAATAAGATCAAATTCAGTATTAGTTAGACCCACCACATGTCAAATTACAACAATGTAGTATCAGTTAATCTTAACACTTAGCAGCAGTTCTCAATTAGTGATTTGGTGAGTAGTGAAATGTCCTTGTTATTTGAAAAATGAAGGACACAAGTTGCCTTCAATGTTTGCTTTTTGCTGTGATGCAGAGAGACGGTGCAATAGGATAAGAGGTCAATAATCACTCCCAATGTTGTACCTTAGAGATCCCAACTGCCCATTTGAAATTTCCAACTACAGGCCAGAGGACAAAAGCATGGGAAAGAAAAAGAAGAGAGAGAAATTTTGGTCACACTATTTAATGAAAGCACCAGTGAACTAAACAGCCCTGCAGCATTTGTCACATTCAAGACTTGACTTTGGATTCCAATTACCTTGACAAAATGGCCTCATTTTGTGTCCTCAAGCTGACAAATCTGACCATGCAAATTTTCCAGACACTCCAACACACCTCACTACAGTCATGGACTAAATATAAAACCATTTTGGTTGCTTTCATATTGGATGTGGCATACCAACACAAAAATAATTCATACCTTACACTCATTAAAGAACTCAACCTCATAAGTATATAGTTTGTTGACACCCTGAGGTGTGTCTAAATACACAATACATCAATGAGGAATTATACCTGGAAACCTAAGGGCATGATGAAGGACTATACATAAACCCACCATCAAGAACCATGTCATAAACCATCATATTAAGGACGTCTATGCCCAGGGAAATAAGGACACAAGGGAAAAAGAAATAGATTAAGACTCAGGAAAATGGATCATCTTTGGTTTTAGTCCTTTACTTGGAAATCTATAAGTTTTTGTCCCTATATTTTTTTCAATACCCTACCCAAACTTCAGTACCTAAAACTAACACTGTGGGGGACCAAAACTTATGCTCTTAGAAGTTAGGGACTAAAACAAAAAATGATCCATTGTTTAGGGTCTAAAAGTACCATTAATCCAAAAGATATACTGTTAACCCAGGCAAATCAAACTGATTCAAAGATAAAAATATATTTCCTTTATGACAAAATCTGCATACAGAACCATACATTAAAATGAAGAGGTAGTCTCTTCCTGGCTACCTCTACTACGGTGGTGTCGTTTTCCACGGTGGCGCCGGCCATTGCCAAACGTGACGGGATCAAATTTTCTAAGCCTTTCAGCTTCTTGGGGTTTGATGACACACTCTGGTGGAGGGACTTTGTATCTAACAGTGTCATAACAGTAAGAGTATGTCATGTGCTTCAACCTGAAGTTACCCATTTTGGTTCTTTGTACGGGAGTAATGCCAGAAGGAACTGCCTCAGAATCTTGGGCACTACTGTCACACTTGGTCACATGCTCAATGGGATCAACAGCACAACCATGCAGGACAAGGTCTGAGAACTCAGCAACAAAGGGTGCATACTTGTAATTTACTCTATATTTGCCTCCATTGGTGGCCCAATCAGATGCATCCCATATGGTGGCATACAAAGTCATTGGCTTTGAGGGGAAATCTCCTCCCATAGATTCTGTTCTCTTAACTTCCCTAATAGGAACATCATCCACTAAAAATCTGCATAAGGAAGAAAATATATAGCACACAATTAACAAAGCCACTAAATCACAAATAGTTATCAAATTAAGTAAATAGTATATGCATATAGTGTAAAGAATTTTTACATCCTCATCCAACCAAAACTTGTCATGTATGGTAAACTTGTTGATCTTCATAATAACTACCTTAAAAATCATAGAGTACTAATGATGGTTTCTGTTGATGGACAATGTGATGAAATTTAACGTTATTAAGTTTATCATTACAAGTAGCAAGTAACAAGGAGAAACATAAAAGGAAATCCAGAATAATTTCCTCCTATCTCCTACATGCAAGGGGCATACGAGATCCAGTTTCTATGGTAGCTATAGTAACTAAGGAATGAATATTGATTACCAATTCATGAATTTAGTAGGTAGACAAAAATAGTTTTCCAACAACTAAAATTCATCTTGTGGGTCACACATCCCACCAAAATTTCATCATGTTCGTTCCTCTCCATAAGGATACACACAACTTAAAAATTAGGCCTTTTTATATCTGGTTTTTATTCACTGTCAGCAAATAATCAAAAGCATGAATTGTACATTGTAATCCCATTACAGGCAAAAACTGGTTTTGATAGAAAAAAAAACTGTGGATGTAGTAAACGGTAAAAGAAAACCAGAGAATCTTTTTAACAAACCCCTACCAATCCAGCAAAAAAAGCCCTCACACTACTCCATCAAAGCAAGGGGTTGCTGGAGTTTAATAGGCAATAATTGGACACGTAAAGAAACTAGTTTTACCAAAACAAGGAAAATGTAATAACCAAATATGGCATGCAGGATTCAAATATATTGCATCATACATGATCTTAGAATCAGTCCAGAGAATACTGTACTGATGGAAATCCTCAGCAGGATCAAACCATAGGCCACATCTTTCCTCTCTACCAGTGTTGGTACTTCCATTGCCATAAACATTGGTCTGAACCCTCCAGTCTTTGCCTCTAATGTTCCCCAAAAACTCAAAGTCTATCTCATCATGGTTCTTCTGGAACATGTCACCATTTGACAGCTGCAGCAGAAAATGTGAGGAATGAATTACAAATGCCCCTATTTTCCGGGGAAAAAATGTTAAAGGAAGGGGAAAATCGAGACAAACAAACCAACTGGCGTTTTCATTTCAATAATACAAAAACACTGAAATTTCCCTTCAAAACAGCTTGAAAACAGGAAAAACAAAGCAATCTTTTTTGTCCCTATTAGTGACCTCATGAAAAATGAAACTGAAAGCAATCTGTTTTGTTTTCTCTTGTAACATATTAATATTTCCAACAAATAACTTACAAGCAAGCTTCAAAAACAATTTCTAGAAATTCCAGATACCCGGTTGCATCATATTCACAAAGTAATAGCTCTTGGTTAATTGCAATGAAAAAGTAAAAAAAAGGAAGAAAATCGATACGAATGATCAGAATGTTGATGTAGTTGGGAAAAAAATGCATAGTTTATAATTATGATGGACGATTAAATTCCTACAAAAAGGGTATGAAATTATAACAAGAAAGATATTATTTTTTTTATGATCATGCATTAGTACCCATTATTACTCACATAAAATGCAACCACAACTCCAGCTGTGTAATCAGAAGGCAACTTGATCGAGGCACTGAAGTAGCCATGAAGGTAAAGGTCATGAGACACAAATCCAGAACCTGAAATCAGAACCCAGAAAAACGATAACAAAAAAAAAGAACATGACAAAAATAGAAAAGTGAACATGTAAGAAAAAAAGAATGAAAGATGGAAAAAAACCTGTTCTTTCATCAAGCGAAAGGTGAACTGATTTTCCATCTCTATGGATGACCAAATTATGGTCCCCAAACAAGTGGGTGTAGCCATCCTCAAAGGCTATGATGGGCAAGTTTGCGAGTGACCCAGATGAAGCAATCACAGCAAGAAAAAGCAGAGAAGAAGAACATAAGAGGAACCACCCCATGTGACCCCCTCCCATGTTTGTTTCATTAATAATGTGTCAAAGGATTTCTTGTTCTGGCTACTTGTCTGCTGTTTCTCTTAGTGTTGTAATATTATTATATTATATAGGGGATAAGAGAGAAGAGAAGAGAAGAGTGATGAAGAAGAAATAACAGAGATTACAGAGAGAGAGAAAGAAAGAGAGAGAGAGAGAGTTAGAGAGTTTGGAATATAACGTTTTATTTGTAGACTTGGGAGTTGGGAATGTGCTGTGAGTAGCTGTTCTGTTCATAAGTAGATAAAAAAAATATCTTTTTCTTTTCTTCTTTTCAAATTCTTTTTTTTTTCTAACACAAATTTTCATTATTAGATATAATATACGAGGCTCAGACATATCTTTTAAATGGTGAGTTTGTCGTTAACACACGTATCGGACACTTATAAGATACGTATTAGTGAAGTGTTTAATTCAAAAAATATTTGTTGAATTTCTGACAATTCTATCATAGTTCTAACACAATTTTAAAATGGAGAAATACAATAATTTTCTAAAAACTCAAACTTATTATATAAAATTTTATTATATTATAAAAATAAGGAACAAGTATTTTTGAACAAATTATGAAAATTTTTCTGCTAAAAAAACTTAAACATATTTGTACACAGATTTTTATTGTCAATTTACATAATTTATAATTATATAATATAGATACATGTCCCTGTGTCATACATTTTAGAGATTATACGTATCTTCATATTAGTGTCCTATCTTCGTATTAGTGTCCGAATCAGGATGTTTTCAGGATGTTTTTATTGTTTTTAATATTATTTTTGGTATAAAGTAAAAAGCATATTGAGTTTGTAGATGCTTGGAAGTTGTTTAGGGTAAGCAATTGTTGTCATGTATTATGTGTGTTATTTGGAGTTACTTAATTTATTTTAGTTTGTTTATGCAAGTAACTGTTATTTAAGAATAATAATTAATAATTGTCTGTGTCTAAATCAACCATTACAAATATTAGCAGGTACATGTTTTTACAAATATTATTAAGTATCTATTTTTGGTGAAAATTAAATTCAAGATTCCATTTAACAAAAAATAAATACAAATTATTTTTATTTAGACCAAAGTATTGAAAACTTTTCATTTAAAGAATTTGAAAATATAAAACAGAATATTGGTGAACAAAAGTAAAAGTACATTTCTTTCAATATATAGTTATTGTTATTTTCACATTACATAAATTATAGTACAATCTCTAATTTGCCACTTTGAATTTTTTACATTTAATTCACAGTTATAAACTAAGTTCAATGGTTATGATCTCCACAAAATTGTCACATCTACTGAATTATTTATTTATCTCTTTATTTAGGAATATTCCAAGACATTTTCTCTCTCTTTTTTTAATATATTTATTAGTACCTTAATTAAATCTGAATTAAAAAATATAAAATTGTAAGTTGTTTAGAGTTTCTTCCATTAAAATAAAAAAAAATAAGTTACTTACATTTAACACCATAAATAATATTTTTTTAATATATTAAATTGGATATGTCATGAGGTTTTTCTTTACATGAGACACTATTTTTGTCTGATTAGTTAATCTTTAATGACTTTATAATTTTTTTAATAAATAATAAGAAAGAGTATATTAAAAAATTATTTTAGAGTATATTGAGAGAAGTTTTCATCCTTTAAATAGATTTTTCTATCTTTAAAAAAAATATACTTTAACTTCTAACTAAAAAAAATAGTTTAACGTCAAACTTGAAACTTATCTAGAAAATGAAGGATTTAATATTAATCAGTTATCACCAAATTATATAAGATCATTACATTACACCTTTAATTCAAAAAATTTAATATTAAATATTTATAGATTTTTTTTCTTTAATTATATATTACTCAGTTTTTTTACAATTCTACTTAACGGCTATGAGGCTCGGACACTTCTTCTTAAATAGCGTAACCGTGTTGGATACACGTATCCGTGTCGACACTCGTACGACACTTATAGGATACTTATCAGTGAGGTATTCAATTCAAAAAAATATTTGTTGGATTTTTGAAAATTCTAACATGGTTCTAACACAATTTTAAAAGGTATAAATACAATAACTTTCTAAAAACTCAAATTTATTGTATAAATTTTTATTATGATTATAAAAATAAGAACAAATTCTT
>Ga0123341_1004137_pt1 | contig 12655 bp, 5 predicted proteins | sample Turbeapinknodule_FD_89959 | JGI IMG/M metagenome (GOLD analysis project Ga0123341, IMG submission 89959) | Root nodule microbial communities of legume samples collected from Mexico - Turtle bean Mexico pink nodule | ecosystem: Host-associated > Plants > Roots > Nodule | place: Mexico: Nepantla... | reverse complement strand
TACCTCTATTTAAAGGGGTTTTCCACCTAAAAAATTCTGGTATCATTCTCACTTTACTTGTTACTTTAATTTCTCATAATCTTTGGTTGAAATTATCACGCTTCCGCACACGATATCCCTACAGGTTGGAGATCCCACGTCGACTAGATATTAAAGCTTTTTTTATTGTATATAAGATGGGTATAAAAACCTCAACTTCATGAGCCGATTTTATGAAATTGAGTTAGACATAAATTCGTAATAAATATATCATAACATTTCAAAGTATAAATAAATATAGTCGAAGGTATTTTTTTTCCAAAAAATTCATTGAAAATTTGAGATACAGAAAGTGAGAGTACTGAAGAAGAATTTGTAAACGTGTGGGGTCAATAAGAATCCTGAGAGGAAAAGTAATAAAGTTATTAGGTACATTGAATAATATAACTAAAGTAGTGTGAACATAGGACTCAACAAGACAAGGACACATGCAATCAAAATAACCAAAAAATATATATTCTCATTTCCTTACCTTATAGTCTCGTATTCAAGAACAACAAACAACGTTAATATTATATATTATAAATGGTGTTCAATCAAAAGAGGTGCATTTCTTAAAATTTGAGTTTTGTGAGGAATGATGGTGAATTTGAGTTGTGTGGTCCTTCACCACATGCCTTTTCTTTTACTTTCTTTTTCTCCTATTATCTCTCCTACTTGTTCTTTCTACTTTAGGACAAAAAAGGAAAATACGGAGTTGGAGTTTTACCTCGCATACACATAAGAAGCTATCTAGATATACTAGCACAAAAGCTAAATACTCAATGATAGAAACATATACAATTAATTATAGATACATTTTAAAAAGACAAACAAAAAATAATAAATATCTTTCAATTTATGGACAATGAATAAGTATTTAATATAAGTTTCCAATCAATTGGTGGGAGGAAACGGGGAGAAAGTTGATAATAATCATCTAGATATTTTGACAGGCTATCAATAGTTTTTTTTATTAGTAAATAATAAATAAAATAAAATGAGATACTTCAGGGGTGTCCAAACCCTTATACAAAAAACTTAAAACAAGTTTTTTATTACTTAATCAGCTAAGGATCCAATCGACATTACAACACAATAGTCATAAGGCATACCAGATCTAGGTACAAGAGTCCAACAAATACAATTACATCAACCCACCGAAGAGATTACTCCCTCAAAACATGACACAAAATTCAACAACTAAACAAGATCTTTGTCAGCAAACAGAAATACACCGAATATCCAAGTGTCAAACTCAACAAACCGATCCTACAAGAAGGATACATAAACCAAAAAAACCTGCACGAAGTGCACAACAACTTCCCAAACCAAGATCAAAATCATCAACCTGACCTTGTTAGGTAGAAAAAAGCCAAGAAAACCTGCACAATACACACCACAACTTCCAAACCTGGACAAAAACATTAAACATGAAACACCAAACATTAGTCTCTCAAATACCTCATACAACATTGAGGTTCCAAACACCAGTCTGAATAAGAGAAATCAGTCAATCTTTCCTTTACTGTAACCAAAGACCAAGTCTTCCTTTGTACCACAGTAAAAACCTCAACTAGATCTACTCGCTCATTCTCAACTAGAAGGTCATCAATAGTGACAAGAACTTGTTATTTTCATAGTAGAAAATTGTCCTCCGCAAGCTTTAAGAAGATAGGAGTGGAGAACTGATGCACGAAAATGGTGGTTGTTCCCATGGTGACAGGAGAAGCATTCGTAGTGGACATGGCAGAAGAAATGATCGACAACGAAAAAATATGGCTCTTGATACCATATCATGAATCACACATAGCCATTATAAGAAAATAGAAAAAATACTATTTATGAATATAAAGATGCAGCGAGTGCAGAAAGACAAAGGAGATATATAAATATATCCATGTAGAAAACGGTAATGCAATTATATATCTGCTTTCCTAATCGACAATGACACCAAAAACTTCTTAGATTTTCTTTTAGTGATGCTATCACCCTAATTAAACTTGCCATAAAAAAGATTTACAAAGAGTTAAAGTGAAATGTTTTTAATTTATTATTGAATTATAATGTTAAATAAAAGGAAAATACTATAAAATTAAAAACTAAAGACAGAGGAGATGTTGAAATTGAACTTCACCTATCTTACTCTTCTATTTTCCTATGAATATATACGAATTTCATCATTCAATGTTTTTGAACTCCCAAAAATCATTTTAAATCATTTTTGCTACCAAATTTAGAATCTAAATAATTGGTAGCAAAAACCTTGGTTGTTAATTAAACACCAATTTAGAAACCATTTAACAATAATAGAAACTAATTTAGAAACCAAAATTTTTTTAGTCTCTAAAATGATCTCTAATTTAGTCACTATAGTAACTAATTATTTTTTGTCTCTAAAAATTGGTTTCTATTTCATGATTTTCTTGTAGTGTATCATATAGATTTTCAGTAACATCCACTTATAAAAGGTTAACAAATCATGGAACCAGGAGTGTATATATCTTTGGAATTTAAAGGTTATGTCATCGACTCAGTTTTATGTATGAAAGGCTTTTTTGAATAGGATAGCAACTAAACAAAACATGTACAAAAGGGGTGTTATCTTGAGGGATACATTATGCACCCTATGCGAGAGGGAAGAGGAGTCGACATCACACATTCTAATTTCGTGTAAGGTATTTTTTCAATTTGGAATATGTGCAATAGGTGGCTTGGGATTAGCTCGGTATATCTCACAATGAATTGATTAATCATTTTGAGCAATTGTCCTGCATCTGCTTTAATAAAGAAGGTAATAGTTTATGTAAAAACCTATGGGTTTCAGTGATATGGTGTATTGAAAGCATAGAAACAGGGTCATTTTCAATCAAGCAAAGATAGATTTAGAGAAAATTCTTACCATGGCACAAATCTAATCATGGGCATGGATGAAACACAAGGTAAGGAAAGCTAAATTCTCTTTCTCTGATTGGATTTTATCTCCCCTTATTTGCATTAACATGACAACAAAATAATTTGTTTGGTATACAAGCCTCACCTGCAATATTTGTTTGATTATTCACTTGTTATTGGTGGTTTTGAATTTATTTCCGTTGTATAGGCTATTATAGTCAATAGTTATGGTTTTGCTTTAATATTATGCGCTAGATTATGCTTTATCTTATGTTGACTAAGACGGTGTGGAATGCCCAGGTTGTTTTATGTTGATGCTGCATAATCATTTGGTTTGTTAAGGGTCTACAAGAGCTTGGCAGCACCTTAACAAACCAAACCTATTATATTTACTGCATAGTTATGTAGAAATTGAAGCATAACCTTGCAGGAAGTATTGAAGTTGATGTCACAAGGGTCCACAAGCACCAAGCAATCGGGCAACCAATGAAGGGTGGAAGCAAACTAATCTTGTTTTTACATTGTTGTACAATGCATAATTATGCAGTATTGGCCATTACAAATTGTTGTATTATAGTGTAGGGAGCAATTCTTTGTTTTGGATGCTTGTAGTGATTATGTGGTTGTTAGTTTGATGGAGAAGCGGAGAGGTTGAAAGCTTTTGTATAAGGGTTGAGACACCTTTGAAGTGTTCCCTTTTAATTTAATTAATTTATTCTTTATTGAAAAAAGAAGAAGAAAAGAATGAGTGATCCTTAAAGCATGGGTTTGCTTTGGTGATGGATCTAACAATTTGCCATTTATTGAAACTTAAAGTGGATTTGCATTTGAACCACATAGAGACACACACCAAAAACAAAATGGGTCACATCTACAGTTGTTTGCTTCAGCATCACACCACATCCCATTATTCATTTTCTTGACCCTTATGTTGTTGCATCAGACGATCCACCTTTCTAATGGACTTTCACTACCTCCCAAGGCCAACTATCTTTCATATTTTCTCCTTTTTTATGGAATCTATCAAAATTAAGTGTCTTCATCATCTACATGGAATAGAATATGGGTCTCTTCTTACACTGTGACTACATGATTTTCAACAAAGGAAAATAAAAGATTCTCACCATGCAAAGATTACGAACTCGAAACAATGTTTTACAAACTCATTCACACTTGTTGGTCCTACGGATTCCATCCACAACTAAAGGAGAATTTCATGGCACATTTTGTTGTATTTTAAAATATTGCTTTTATTTATTTATTATATTAATTAAATAATTTTGAGTGTTAGTAAAAATAAATATTTTATTTTAGTCGCTATCAAAATCAGTTTTTGGTTTCACTCCTTCCTTTACATTTCATCTCACTTTACCCCCATTGGTAGTTAAGAAACTTCATTTTATTATTATAAGTAGTATATAGATAAAAAAAATTATATATAGAGTTTTATATTAAGGAAATGAGTATCCATTTTAATATTAATTATATATGATTTATTTATTTTGATTTTTATCTTTTGTAAAAAAATATTTTTACTAGGTACAAGTATACTTATTATGCAGGAAGATGAGAAAGAGACACAAATGTTCATATTGATCGGATATTGAGGATGAGAATGTATATATGTTTACATCACAAAATAGAATATGTAGAGTCAATGTCACACTAACATTGTCTTGATGTCATATTTACTAATAATCTTTTCTTTTTCTATTTGTAAGCCTTTGGATTATTCTTATTTTTAAATAGCTTGTTATATATATAAGTGTGAATTTTTTATATTGTTTGGTTAATATTCATGTTTTTAATTAAGATTTTTTACCTAAATATATCCAATTGATTTAAGAATCTTATAACCAATAGTAAACCCTAGAAAAAATTTAATATATGCATAATCAGGTAAGGTCAAAAGGAACATTTACACATCTTTCATTAATAGTAGTAAAAGCAACACCCTTGCCTAGTTCATGTGTTCGAAACCATAAAATGGTGAGACCTACCTTAGAGGAAGTAATGGTATAATTGCATGCCCAACAAGCTCAAAACTGAGTTATGTTAGGCAAAACAAAAAAATTAGTTCAGAACTGAGAACCATGAAAATATTTGATAGAGAAATCATGGTTGAACCTCCATGAGACTTTCAACCCTGCAAAGGAGGTCACACTACTCTAATTTCCTACAACTTCATCCTTCCTTTAAAGAATTCCTTTGACGAAACTCAAGAACACATACAACATGTCAAAAGCTTATGAGCCTAAATGTTAACTATGTGAGGCAATAATGCACATTGCAATGCAAGATGATTGTGTCTGTCACAAATTTTAGGAAATGTTATGAAACATTTATGATAACAATGGATCACCTAAAGAATTTTTGTGTAATCAAGTTATTCAATGAAGATTATGAAGGCATGACCCTCCACGAGGACAATCATGTGCAGTGGTAAATCTTAGACCAACAATTTTGAGGGAGCAAATAATTTACCAATAGGGTCCGCACGACTAAGACTCTGATTCAGTACGCGGTTTAGATTTCGTTTCAGACCGACTAACATGACTAACAACGAGACTGATTAATGATTCAGCATTTGTTAATCTTCTTTTATTATTAGGTCCATTAACGACAATGGACTCACAATAATTATATAAATAAGCACAAATTCTAAAAGATCATGTACGCAATCATCTAATATTAAATATTGAGTATCGAATGTCGAGTGTCGAGTGTCAAAGTTGACTTGAGCGTCGAAGTACCTTTTACAGGTACCATAGAGAATGAGGTGTAGACCGACCAACCGAATAGTGTTTTATCGTCCACTTGATTTCAATCTCGTTTGAAAATAAATAATATACTCAAACTAAACGTAATTTTAATAAATATATATATATATATAATGTACATGAAATATACTAGAGTTCATTGATCGCATTGACCCTTGCTTACCTTCAAAAGTAGTAGGTTTGACACAGGGTTGGAAAGGCCAAGGTTATCTCTTCTCCTTATAAGCTTTGTCACTGATCTTGTGGTAATATCCACCAGTATGATAGGTATAAAGTTTTATAAAGTCATTGTTGACCAAGAAGCTCTACCAATGTTTTATATTAGGATGCCTATGGGTTGAAAATTTGTAAAGACGTGTTGTAACCTCTTCGCCAGACCCATTGCTTCCGTAACTTTTTTTTTCATGAGTCAGTGGTGGGTGTTAATGATTAAGAAAGGTACGTACAATTATTCCATATCATTGTTGTTCACATGTAAAGTAAGAATAGTACAATACACATCCACATGTAAGAGAAACATAAACTCGTTTATACGAACTTCTGACCAATAAAAAATGAAGGTACATAAAATTATACATATTACTCATTTGGGAATGCAACGTCCACCTGTAATATATCATTTGGTCCTCCCACTTTGAACAACCTTTGCAGTTTCCACTGTGCATCTAAAACAAAAGTACATGACCTACAACGGAAAAATCAATGGGAAGCATTAATGTGAATGAGGAGATATAAAGAAAGTATGCATTCTCTTAAATAATTTTCAACTTCTTATAAATCGATGATGGTACTCTTCTCCCATACGCTTAATCATGTATTTTTAAGAAAAGCAATGAACTATTCAGATTTTAAAACATTATTTGAAACACAATGTTCTATGTGCTGCTTTTCCGTCACCTAACGTGGATCATATTTTGTCAGTTTTTTACGTTGTTCCTCTGAAATGAAAAGCACGTTTGGGCGAATGTCCCTATTCACTTCTTCCCTGGACCATTTCTGTTTCTCTTTTTTCTTTTTGGGCTTTTGCCCCCTGTAATCTTCCAAATTACTTCAATAATACTACAACTATAACACCACCTTCAAATTGTAATCTGCTGCACCTGTTCAAGAAATAACCATTTCTGATTTTTGATGTTCATCAGGTTATGAATCTGAAACCAACATAGAAAAGTACAAACAATGATTTTTGTGTACTAGGATTTTCTTTACAAAAAATCTCAAATCATAGTTTATATACAAAAATTATCTCGCAAAACACTTACCCTTCACCATGTCCCTACCCATATTCATTTATTTTTATTTCTATCTCCTTTAAAAAATGTTGTGGTCCCCAAATTGGAGATTATTATTGTTCTCTTAAAAGATATTAAGATAACTTTTACTTAGTGATTTATACTTGGTTCATTCTTTTTTTTTTTTTATTCTCACTCGGTCAAAAGGACATATATAAAAAGTAATATTTCAATGTTTAATGTTTAAAGTAAATATTTTGTATTTGGTACTCAGTGCAATTAATGTGCGATAATGACATATTTTTTCTTGAAAGTTGTAACTATTTATATTTTAATCATGAATCCAATATTATTAAAGCCAATTAACATTTGGATCATAATTAAAACCGTATTATCTAATGTTTTCATATTGTTTAACTCGTTAAATTTCTTCTGATATTAATGCATTTTGAACATGTGGTCGGTTAAAATCGCGTACTGAAACTTCTGGATTTTGTATATCATTCATATAAAAGAAGCTTCGTTATTAAAGTTCAACATGGATAACGAGCATTAAAAATCATACCATTGTTTGTTAGAGCTTGCATTAGTGGTAGTTTTACCATGATTATTATAGCTTCACAGTATTTTAGAAGTCACAGAGTAACAGTGAATAGAAGGGGAAAATACAAATATTGGTGGGCGATCTTTATCATTCATCTATAGGGAAGGAATCATTCGCAAGAGTTTCATGTAAAATTGACACCACCTCGTTGGAGTTTCTCTCACCATCAACGACACTTTCTTTCCTTTGCTTTTCTCAAAGTCCCACCTTTTATTCTCTTCCATAAGCAAACACATGCACCACATGATCCTTGTCACCGCATAACTCATTGGCACGTGAACGTTTAACAATTCAATATCATCAAAAAATATCAAATGGGACACGAGTCACACGATGCTACACTGTGCAGGACCACGCAAGATAATCTATATTATTATTATTTTATGTGAACTTTGCGAAAATGCTGCTTCTATCTCCTTAATTTTTACTTTGTTTCTGGCCTAGACTATGCTTGTTTGGCCTCCTTTTTCAGCTTCTTTTACTTTCCTTCAAACCCGTTAAGGTTCTTTTCTTCTGCATGAGATACCTCAAACTCAAACTTATTATAGAAAGGTGGATATAGTAACAAAGGAACTGACTACAATTTAAGGGCAGTGGTCACTTTTCCTTCTAGTGTAGAATGTAGAATCCATTTACAGTACTATGGTTGATCAAATAAAACCATGGATCTACTGTGCAAAAGTTTGTTGGTCCTTTTATTTCTCACTCTTTTTCTAACTTCTGGAAAAGCCAGCTAAAGAACTGAATCACAGACCACTCCCATATGCAAGCAGAAAGAAAAAAGAATGCCCAATTTCAATAAATTGCCCATGTGAGTGCTAAAAATAATAAACTCACCTTCCTATAAAAAGGAAACTCTTCTTTTACACCAGCTAATGCATTTTAACAATAAACATGCATTTCTATAGTAGGAAACAAAGATGTTATTGAGTTAGGAATAATGAAGTATGCTGACATTAAAAAATAAAGTATCCTGTATGAGAAAGGATTAGGAGTATGAAAGAAACTACATTGAAATGTGACAATGACAAAATCAGCAGACAATTAACTAATATTTTGATGCAGAAAAGAAAACTAGGTAGAAAACAAGAAACAGGCCAAGAAAAAGAAAAGAGAGAAATTATATTAGGCTATGATATGACCAAAGTAAGATGGTAGATTTGTTAAACTAAACAAAATAATTGACATAGCAGGAATAATAGATCTTATGATAAACTGTGTATATTATAGACAAACATAAATTGACTGCCCTAGAGGGTTAATAGAAGCTATTATTCTACTTTCCTAGTTCCCACTGCTTTACTTTAAGATTCTCTATAGTATAACAAAATTTCTGAAGACGATGTAGATATTTGGCTCTTCTATATGTATCATGCCTATGGACTATGTTAATTGCAATTCTCCATATCACGATGTCTGTATGGGGTTGGATGCTTTGGAAAACAATGCAATCAACTTTTCCTTGGTCAGCTGATCAGGTCCCTGAGATTTAACTACAAATGTATGGAAAACAGTATCATTTGCAGCAGTAAGTTTTGAATCAACAACACCAATCTCTGCCTCTTTGAAAGTTTGGATGACTTTTGAAACTGGATGAACATCAATAGGGCAGCTCACCTTTACTACCACCCCATCTTGTGCAGCTTGAACATCCACATCAGGAGCTCCATTACTATGATTTTCTGCTCTTGCATTGGCTTCCACTGCTGATCCATCCATAGAGGTGCTTCCAAATCTCTCTCTCTCAGACTCCATGGTCTTGAGTTTCGCTTGAAGTTCATTGATGTAAGCAATAGCATCACCCAATAGTGATGCCTTGTCCATCTTGGAGATATTTGGAACAACAGCACGCAGCGCATAGAACCGCTGGTTCAGCTTCTCCCGCCTTTGCCTCTCTGCCTCCACATGATTGAGGGGTTCCTCCCTTCCATTAGCTGGCTTCCTTCCCCGCTTCCTCGGCCTCCTGTCATCAGCAACACTCACTCTCTCCTCCTTGCACGAGGCCTCAACATCAGAAATCTCAGATTCAGCAATGATTGATCTCCCTGAAGCCCTTGAAGTGGCTCCCCTTGAAGTGGCTCCTGAGAAATCAATTTGCATCTGAACCGGCCGTTGCTGCTGATAATTGTTATGCACAAAATCATGCCTTGTGCCATTGGCCAGCTCAGGCACAGGCACAGACAATGTACCGGAGCTGGCCAACCTACGAGCATGCATTTCAGGAGGAGCAACCTGCCTCACAACTTGACCGGTCCCCCAATTAGAAGTATGGATACCATTCGGAAAACCAATAGTATTCCCATTGGGATGACCTCCCCACGCCCTGGGCCTCTCCTCCATTTTCCTCACAGCAAGTTTCTCCCTGAATTGAGTCACACTGTTCAAATCCTGCCCAAAAATCTTTGGAACTCCAATTCCTTCAACTCTATTATTACCATTACTGCTGTTATTGTTATCCTTATCCCCAATTGGCACACTAGAAAAAGGGGCATCTGCATTCTCTTCTCTCTTCTCACTCACCAAATCCAATGGTGCAATTGGCTTGACCCTGGGAGGGACCAATGATGCCTGTGAAGAAAACACAGACTTCAAAGCCTGCAAAAGCTCAAAACTCTCACCCACCATCCTCACAGACCCCATCTCCACCACCCCCATATCAGTAGGCACTAAAACAACAGTCTGAATTCCAGCAGATTTGGCCAAGAAAGACCTCACACAGTAATCAAAACTAGATTTGAACACATCCGAGAGCCACAAATGCTTCCCAGAAGCAAAGCACTTACCTGGACCCCCTAGTCCACGGGGAAAAGAGAAGTACATGGAAGCAAGAAAGAACATCTCGGTGTCAGTAACACGGTCCAACCCAAAAGCATAATTGTCCTCGTCAGAACCCCCAAAAGTCATGTGCAGCTTCTGCAACACCCTCTTCCTCATCCCCTGCACCTTCTCGTCATCAGCAACAACCCCTCTACCTTTCCCTCTCACTTCTCCACCCTCTTCTCCCTCCCTCGGTTCCCTACAACACCCATCTCCCCACCCCAAAACCCAATCCCCAAACTTGGACTGCGAAATTTGCCAGAAGATCGCGTAGTTCCAACTGAAGTTCGACGCGTTAGGACGCTCCACGAGATCCGAAAGCTTGTTCTGCAGATTCTCGCCGCTCCCAAACGCCATTAACAGATTCTCATTAGAAACCGAATTCGCCACCAAGTAATCAAACGCACCGCGACCCAAAACCTCCACCACCGTCGCTTTCTCTTCCTCATTCCACACCCCTCCCAACCCCACCTCAATCTTCATCCCCGAAACCCAACAAAATCTCAACTTTCTCAAAACCAAATCCAGAAACCTCAGATCTCGCAGAATTTCAACCTGGGGCTCCGGAAAATAAAAAAAACCTAAAAAAATGCCCAAAGGGGTAACAACTCAACAAGGGACAACATTACGAGTACACCCAGTGTTCAAGTTACCAAAAGGGTGTCTGTGTCTCTGAGGAAAAACATGTTTATGTCCAAGTTTCACCAAATAATAAAAAAAAAAAGGAAGAGATAAAAAGGATTTTTCAGTTTTCTCAGTGAAACTATTCCTAAAACGAAACAGCGAACAAGAAAAAAAAAAAGGCTTCAGAGTTTGGGAGAAAGAGAGAAGTGTGTGAATGAACAATGAACAAATAACAATGCGGCTTACGTTCTCTAACTCCGAACTCACTCTCTCTTTCTTTCTTCCTAAGTTGTAACTGCAAAGTGCGAAACAAACCAACCAGGGTTAAAGTTTAACCAGGGTTACTTGGTTGGAAGTTGAGAGGTAGTGGTTTTGGTTGTTTGCTCCTATCTATCTACTAGTCTTGTACTGAAGCCTGCAAATACACTAAAATAAATATATTAAATAAACTCATAGTAATTAATGTTTGATATAAATAAAAAATGTATATTTAAATTAGCATGTGTGGTAATAAATGAGAGAAAGAGATAATGGAAGAAACAAAATAGTGTGTAAGTAGATAAAGACAAGTTAACCTTAGAGTTTAAGGGAGTATATGAAATTCGTGATACTCGTGCTCAACAGTGACAAGCAATAGCAATAGCTTCTCACATGTGACTCACAGTTATGAATCTGAATGGCTGAATTTCGTGTTTCTGTGTGTCCATGTTAAAACATGGAATTGGTTGGTTTGGTGCTGTCTTTTCTCACTCTCATGCCAAAAATCATTGCTCAACTTTATTTCCTTTTGCTCAATCAAAACATCAAACACTACCAACTGCTCTTTTAAATACTGGCAAAAATCCACACTCTATCTCACTTCTGCATTATTTTGTCTTTTATTTACTCTCTCCAAACTAAACTCATCAAATCTGTCATCACATTCAGGGAAAATACCTTCTCTGATCTCACACTGCATTGGTCTTTCTAAAATCTTGGGACATTCAGAGCCAAACTTTATTCTCCAGATCTCTTGTTCATAGAAGAAAATGAAAAAGAAAACAGATTTTTTGGGAAATAAATGAATATTTACTTGATGTTTACTTTGTCAAACATTGAGCTAATCAATAAAAAACAACTTGTGAGAAGATATAATGCAGTGGATACAGGTATTAATAACTGCCTTATTAATGCTTTATTTATGGTGAATTACTATAGTTTGTTAATTACAATTATGTATGGTGTGAATATAAGTTGGATGTGCAATGCATAATAAATATATCATTAATAACTAATTAATTTATGTTTTTCTTGGAAATTTTGAATTTTTTAGTATTTTGGAAAATTGCATTCAATAAGAATCTATTTGATATTTTAGAAACATATATATAAACGTATTTAATACTTTTAGTAAGAATGTGATATAAATGAAATAGAAATATGAAGTAAATATGTTGGTTATGTTAATTTTTTTATCCAATTGAGTTAGTCTCATGGACTAAAATGTTTATTTCTCAAATTTGGAAAAGTTATATATTTTAAATATAAGATACCAAAGGTGAGCATTACCCTGTTTTGATAGACTAAAAAACATTTAAATTCTAAAATCAATAATTCTCTTCCATGGAAAATAAAATAAAACAATATGTATAAATTTAGATGTAATCTTTTTCATATTTGTATGTTATTATCTTATTAAAATTAAC
>Ga0123341_1004136_pt1 | contig 12657 bp, 5 predicted proteins | sample Turbeapinknodule_FD_89959 | JGI IMG/M metagenome (GOLD analysis project Ga0123341, IMG submission 89959) | Root nodule microbial communities of legume samples collected from Mexico - Turtle bean Mexico pink nodule | ecosystem: Host-associated > Plants > Roots > Nodule | place: Mexico: Nepantla... | reverse complement strand
CTCTTGTTTAGGCCATTAATTCTAACAAGTTGAATGAAGCCTGAACTCAAATTGTGAATAAAAGCATCTAACAAGCAAATAGAAGAAAGAAGTAGACACAATTTTGTACTGGTTCACCCGACCACTTGGGCTACGTCTAGATGATGTGCTTTAAACATCATATCATGTATGACGCAAGTGCTTCATCTAATAGATGATAAAACACATTACAGTCTCCGCTTCATCTGATAAGTGAAGCATTCATCCAACAATAAGCATATAAATTCTTTAAGCTTACATTGTACCTAACAAAAATATTCTTGAAGCTTAGTTTTGTGTTGTAGGGAATATCTTCGTATTTTGTTTGCCTAGATGATCCAAGCAAGCACAAGTCTATATCAAGATCTCTTGGGATACTAGCGAAAGTTGTTTTCTTTCAACAAACACCCTGACACAAGCTTATGTTAACTTTGGTCCAACTATCTACCTTGTACGGTCTTTCCTTTACTTTGTTTTTTAGTGAAAAAATCTCTAACCTAGTGTTGATGAGTACTACTAGCTATCAAGATGTTGTTTGAAGAATAAATTGGCAATGAATGTTGCATGGAACACATTTAATGCATGTCCACGTTCGCGCTTATCACACCTAGAAGATGTAGCTATCTGAGTTCAAATGCTCTCAAGGGTTAGAAAAGGACATGCCATGAGTATTTTTTTCAAGGTTTATATAAAGATATCCTTTGGGAATGAGTAGAAGACAACTGTTAAGTGTTGAAATGTTGTTAAAATCTTTTTGTGCCCATAAAAGCTTTGTAAAGAACATTGTTGTGTTCTTTTAGCAAGCAAAAAGATAGTTTATATCTTTGTATAGGTCGTAAATAATGCCCTGTGAGCAAATTCGTGTGATATTTTTTTATCCCATCTTCACACAAACCTTGTTTGTTTACCCATGGATGAATTCCAAACAATATTCTATCTTAGTCATGAGTAATTGTTTTCCAAACAATGCTTTGTCTTAGTTAGGAGTGACTACATTCCTAACAATACAAGTTATTTAGTTATGAGTGTCTGAGTTCCAAAAAATATTCAGGTTTTTACCCAAGAGTGGTTGTGTGTCCAAATAATATTTAAGTTTTAGTCATGAGTGGTTGTGTTCCAAATAATATTCAATTTATAACTTGTAGTAATAGTTTGCGTAATGAAACTCGATGAGTTGATTAAGAACTGAACATAACCTCCGCTATCAGAATGACCAATATAAAATAACAATGTAGATATTCATTTCCCTTTCTTCTATTTATTACATATTATCATTCTGCACTATCGAAAATGAGGAAAACTTTGTGAACCAAACTTTAGAAAAGATTTTGTTTAATCATCTAACTAGTAAAATTATAGTCTAAAAGTATATAATTAAATCCTATGTTTTGAAATTAAAAAAAATAAATTAAAACACAATTCAGTTCTTCCTTATTATCCTTATTATGTTTTGACATGTTTTTACAAATTCTTTGATATTTTTTTAATAAAATTTATATATTGTCTAAATCTTAAATAATAATCTTAAAATTTAAATATTCTTCTTGTTCAAATACACTTTTAACTAATTTAATAAAATAAATAAATTTTATTGATATTATTAGTAGCATTAAATTATTAATAATTTGTATTATTTTTTAAACTTATCCTTAAATTATTGAAACTCATAATCTTACTTTATTCATTAATTATTTTGAATTAATTAATGTTTGTTAGTTATCTTCTTCAATCTTTATAAGAGATAAATGAATCTATTTAATTTATCTAATTAATTTATAGCATTTATTTAAAGTGCTTTAGCGGATTTTGAAGTCTTATAAGAAATTGTTCTTACCAGTTGACTTCCTTGTCGGTTGACCTTGGCAACAAGCTCTAACCCCGCTCTGCCTCTTTTAGAAGTTGCTCTACGTCTTGTTATACTGGAACGCGGCTCCATTGAAACAGAGGGGGTCCTATCTGTTGATTACAATCTATCGATCAAGTCAGTAAGGGCTTACTAGAATTTAAGAAGTATTCAGTTTCAGTCTCAGAAATAACGTACCTTTACCTGAGGTGTCAAGCCCCTTTTATAACTATTCATTGTAACAACTTTCTCTCATGAAAATATAATCTCAACTGAAAGCATACCCAAAAGAAAAACATTTTGTTTATGGGCGCCTTCTCTTAAGGGGCTACAACAGAAAGGAATCTTATCTCTAAGGAAAGCATGAAATAATAACAGAACAACCACCTGCCAACAGGGCACCATCTTAGGTGCCAACAATAGGGAGATATTCTGCTTACGTGGGCACCCTACTTATGGTGCAACGTTATCCTTTACCATACATGCAACTTAATCACTATGTGCCCTAGAACACACATACTTATGTTAAAAGAAACATTGACTTGACCTAGGCACCATATGTACTATACATACCCCTAGGTTCAAAAAATACCCTTTACTAGTAGCCTTATACTAATGTACAAAAGGGTTATTTAATTATGCCCCAATGGGCTTACCAATAAAACGAGGCCAAACTCATGACCCACACCCTGGACCCAATAGCCGAGCTGACCTACTCATCCCGTGCACCAAGCTCCAATTACTGAGCACCGAACACTCTGTCCAATACAAAAATAAATATAGAAAAAGTGTTTTATGTAAAACAAAAGGGTATATAATTACATTAAATATTCATTAAAAGGAATTTAATGATTATCTATATCTTTTTAATGATTACACTATGAAATTTTTACACTTCTACTAAAAAATAATTATTAGTATTATTTGTAAAATAATTAGTAGTATAATTTTAAAATATTTATCATAAGAGCAAAAACTTAGACATGATATTATAATGATTATTTTTAATCTCGTTTATAGTGTAATTTCCACAATATACAACATAAATTATACTTATTCCACAATATAATTTTAATCTGGTTAATGCATATTTTAAAATAAATATAGTATGAGTTACTGGCCTTTTGGGAAAATTCTCATGAATTTTGAATCATCTCTTAAAACAAATTTGTTTGACATGCAAAATAGTTGTAATAGCCTTTTGCAACATATCCTATTTTCGCACATTTTATTGGCGTTATGGTTAAGAAAGTAATTGATATTTTTTTGTTAAAAAAAAGCAAACAATTGAAAGAAAAAAAACAGAAACAACAACTGATAAAAAATAAATAACAAAAAGAAACAAAGTCATTTTATTTTTATCAATTAATAGTTAGTAAAAAAATATTAAATATATACACGGCACCACCACATTTCCCAACACAATCTTCTTCTTCTTCCTCATTTAACTCCCCTCCATTGTTTCTGTCACATTCCAATTCTCTCTTACTACCCATAACGCTTTTTTTCTATTTCACTTTCTTTCCCTGCTACCCTTTTTTCTCCTCTTGTTTTTTTGATCCATTGGGTTCTTTATTGGCACTTTTTTCTTTCGTTGTAAAGGTACTTCTTTTCTTATCCATTGGTTTTTTGCTGCCCTTGTTGTTATATGTGATAATGTGAATTTCAGTTTTTCTTGGGGATTTTGGGCTCAAAATTGGATTCTTTCGGATAGGTATTGGCTTTTGTGTCTTTGATGTTTGCATGCTTTGGATTTTCATCTGGGGTAGTGCTTTTAAGGTTCCTTTCAATGTGCTCTGAAATTGAGGATTGAATCTGCATTATTTTTCTTTCTTTTCAATTTAGTGTAATGGGATGGGAAACCTGGAATTGATAATGGATAATCGTGGAATAAACCAAATTTACGTTGGGGTTTTTCTTTCTTAAATATATATTTTTTTCATTTTCTTGAGGGAGATCAAGAGATTATTGTTGACTACAAAATGAGGGACTCTCTTTCAAGTTGTTGGCAAAGGATCTATGAGCACATGAATTTGATTTGTAGTTTACCATGATGAAATGTTGTTATTTAATTTGTAATGGATGAGGATATATGGAACTTTAGCATAGTTTTCAATCATGAAATGATAATTTCTTGAGCAATTTTATTTGATTTTGGGGGAACCTTTGGTTTTTGGGTGTGAATAGATACATGACATGTGATTTGTGATCCTCAGTTATTACTTCAAATTCATAATTTATAGGTTAAAAGAAAATATTTAAGGTGCCTGCTAATGATAAATAGCTTTTGTGGCATGTTCATTGGGGTAAATTATCATGTTTGTTTTAGTTTTAGTTTTAGTTTTAGTTTTAGTTGTCATTTGGATCTCTGATCTGACTTGATATACTTCTGGATATGGTTTCTTTAACAAAATTACTGCTTTCTAACGCTTTTCAAATATTTTAATAGATTGTATATTCTGGAAGAAATTCCATGGAATCTAAATACTTCGACACCAATGGGGAAGTCTCCCTAAAGCAAAAATCAAAATCGATTTCAGCAGAGCCAACAATCTCTACTAGTGAAAATGATTGCTTTGATTGCAATATTTGTTTGGAATCAGCACATGACCCTGTGGTTACACTCTGTGGTCACCTTTACTGTTGGCCATGCATATACAAGTGGCTTGATGTTCAAAACTCCTCTGTTGAACCAGACCATCAGAAGACATGCCCAGTTTGCAAATCTCAGATCTCTCACACCTCTGTAGTCCCCCTCTATGGCCGTGGAACATCAAATCCAGAATCAAAAGCCAAAAAACTCCAGATGAGTCTAGGAATACCTCACAGGCCACCTCCTTACAGCCTGAATGACATGTTAACTTCTGCTCGTGCACCAGCACAATCTGGCCAGCAACTTCGTTCAAGTTATTTCCAGTCACAGGCAAGACCAATTCATTATCAGCAGTACTTCCCTGACCTCTATGGAAGCTATGGCACCAATGGGTTGCCTTATCTTGGAGGTGCTGCTATGACTAGCTTCTTTAATCCTATGATTGGTATGTTTGGGGAGATGGTCTTGACAAGAATTTTTGGGGTCTCAGATGCAAACTTGTTTTCATACCCTCATAATGGAAATGGAAGTCCTAGAATGAGAAGGCAAGAAATGCAGATTGACAGGTCTCTGAACAGACTATCCATCTTTCTCCTATGTTGTATCATTTTGTGTCTTCTCTTATTTTGAAGACATTTTACTGCACAGACTGTACTATAGGTTGTTCCATCATGTGGATAGTAGATTTTAGAATATATTGTGATTATGATATCGATCTTGTTATTTTATGATCAAGTATGACATGCATATGTAACTAGATGGAAGTTTATGTTCTTGCTCTGAAGCCAAATGACCTACAAGCCAGATGGAGCAGTTAGTAAGAGGTATGGTGAAGAAGAATTCTTTGAGTCAAGAGGCTTCAAACGTGACCATGAAAATATGTTCTCTCCCCTCCCTCCTTTATGTTGAATCAATTTGTATTGGAACTTGTTTATTCTTAACTACTAATGTGGTTTTGATTTTGATGTGTTAAATCAAAGTATTGATGTAACTCCGAAATATTCATTTGCTATAAAAAAGGCTATGAGGTTTGTCAACCTGTTATTGCCATTGGGATGTTGGTCATAAACTACTTTAACCACTCTTCTTCATTGCAATAAGACTACTGTTATTGTGTAAAAATAATATATTTGAAAGTTTGCCACTAAATTTCTTGAAATAGGTTTAAAATTACAGTTTTGATAACATTTTAATTAAAAATTTGCAGGAACAAATGAATTCTAGAGAGGTTGAATACAAGACTTCTTTTTTAGAATTTTAGACTGTCTAGTGGAGATTGTCTAAGGAATAAGAATAACATGTAGTGAGGTCGTCTAACAAATAAGAATAACATGCGGGATTATATTGGTGCATCCTAAAACACTTTAGTTACTAAAGAGTTCAAAAAATTAAAAAATAATACACAAATAACTTCTGACTATCCTAATAACTCAAAGTATTTTTAACTACTACTTAATTACAAATAACAATGAATAAGGTAAACCAAAGAAATAACTAGAAGATATGCAATAAAAGCTTCCTTAAAAGGTTGTCACTTTTCAAAGTGAAGAATATTACAAGGTTTCTTTCCTTGACTATTCAAAATGTGTGTGAAAAAATAGGGTTGAGTTGTGTTTTAGGAAATTATAAAAACTTGTTGCAAAGCTTGGTCTGATGAACACAAATATATGAATATTACTCTTGACATATGCATTGTTAAATAGTTTCCTTAAGAGATTGTGTATGATGAGGAATGTCAAACAAAACTTCAAGTGTGACATACGAAAAGTTTAAATGCGCTTTTCAAAAAACTTGTTTTTCATGAAACACTCTTTCTTATATTAGTTCCAGATAAATAACATGCAATATAAAAGGATAAAAAATAAAAAAGATTTATAAAGTATTTTTATATTGATTCTTCTGATAACTCAAACTATGTCAGTTCTTGATCAACACGAACAAGGTTCTACTGTGGCAAACTAATGTTGGAAGATACAAAGCAAGTATTATTTGGACCACATTTATGGCTAAATACAAGTATTATTTGGAATGCAGTCCTTCCTAGCTAAGACAAAGTATTGTTTGGAATGCAACCACTCTTGGTTAAATTTGAGTATTGTTTGGAACATAACCACTCTTGACTGAACCCAAATATTGTTTGGAATGCAACCACTCCTAACTAATCCTAAGTATTCTTTGGACAATAATTACTTCTGACTAAAACCAAAATATTTACAAAGAAAGTGATTTAATAGATCATAGGACTACTCACTAAAAGAAGGTAACATTTCAAAATGGATACAAGGGTTATGAATTCTTCTAAATAGATACGAATATGAAGAATGTTATTTCTTACAACAACAAGACTAAGGATTGCTTAGAATTACAAGAGTTTTCTCTCGTTCTTGTTGCAAGACTTTCGTCAACCTTCATTCTTCATAGGGATATTCTTTATATAGATCTTGAGAAGAAAATAGTCGTTGCAAATCTTTTGGAGTCGATGTGAGGGTCTACTTCTACTACTACTACTTCTTGCATCTGACAATGCTTAAATCTTTAAGAAACATTAAATGCTCTTGACTAAGCATTACATGTGTGGCTACTTTGGCAACACCTTTGGAACACGATAGAGCTTCACAGGCCTAGCAAATAGCTTCCTTCCACTTTTTGAGCAAAGCACGGGGCCTGATACAGTTGGTTGACTTTGCATAATTGACATCTGGCCTTCTCTAGAAAAGTTTTTTGCATGGAGTAACTTTCAACATGTTCTTCAAGAGATGTTTTATGTTGACAAAACGTTGTGAGATCCTCTTGAGAGAATGAAGAAACGATTATTATTTACAAGCATAAAATAAACATTTATTAATTTGACATGTACATGAAATGCTTAAAGCTTGCAACTATAAGATGAAGTATACTTATAGTTTATCTAAACAAAAGCTTAAAGTATATGTGTTTGTTTTTGTTCAAACAAAAATTTATATGACAAAAAGAATGAATAAAGCGCTTATGTTTGTTAGAAACAAATAACGTTTGCATCTTTTTAGCCACATGACTTGCATCCATTTGGGTAAACCGAACACTTGTACTTGACATGATCTTATGTTTAAAAGAATTATGTTTTAACACTTTGTTTAAGCTCAAAATTAAAAATAATTAAAGGGTCTCTTGAACTTTAATCTAACAATGTCTCCCTTTTTATGGTGCTTAAAACAATAAAGTTTAAACATATATTTTCCAAAACAATTTCATCATATCAATTTTACAAGAAAAGTGGTAATGAATAATAAAGTAGAAGAAATAAAGGGATTTAAAGATTTCTTCTTAGAAGCTCCACCTCCAAACATTGATTGCTAATCTCTATGGAATCTTTCGGTAAACTCCCCCTTAACTTAAGCTTATCTTCCTTCTCTATTTTCTTATATCTACTCTCCCTTTCTCATCAATAAAGGGTTGCAACCTTTTCTATCTCTTCGCTCCCCCTTAAAACTTTATCTTTCCAATATCCTTAAATTTTAGGTATAATTACCTTTTTGATGCCTACATTAACTGTCAATAGTCAATTTGTTTTAGTGGTTTTTTAAAAATCATTTTTGTCCTAAGTCTTTTTTAAAAGTATGCAATTTGGTCCATTCTGTTAAATTGACATGAACGACATTAACCTGTGATTATGTGGCACATAGAATGGTAGTTTTATTTATACATGTCTCCACGTGTCTAACACCCTTCTCTTTCCTCACTCCATTCTCCCCCATTAGAACCTTAGTCCTTCTCAATCTTGTTCCTTTGAGTCTTTCCTATTGTTCAATGACTACCTCCCTGAGCTCTTCGAACTTGAAGTAATAATGCCTCAATGATGATATCGAAGGTTTGGAGTCAAATTCAAAAAAGGGAAATTGAATTTCATTGGGATCCTCGTTGGAGGAAGGTGTTGCAATCGTTGCACTTAAAGTTGAATTCCACACCAAAACCAAAACACACTCACTTTCAAACTAAACTATTTTAACCTAAACTTCTCAATTTCTTCGTCTAATCCCCAAATCCTCATTATCAATTTTGTAACATTTTTATTTTAATCTTTCTCTTTACAAAACTTTATTCACTTTAATTTACATATTTTAAAAAAATAAAATAAATAATTTTTTCATAAATTTACGACCTCGACCTAATCTCCGGTTGACTAAGCTCGACCTAGGCCCAGGTCGATTCAGCTTGACCTAGGCCCAGGTCGATTCAGCTTGACCTAGGCCCAGGCTGACTCAACTCAACCTTGGCTCAGGACAACTCAGCTTGACCTAGGCCCAAACCGCCTCGACACGACTTGGGCCCGATTCCACATGAATCGATCTTTGCCAAGGTCTATGTGGCTCGACCTAGACCATAACAGACTTGGCTCGATAGGGGCCTGAGCCGACTCAGCTCGACCTCGACCTGAGAAAACTTGGTTTGACTTTGACTCAATACAACTTGGACCCAGACCGAGTCGGCTTGACCTGGACCTAGCATGACTAAGTTGGACTTGGGCCATATTCGACTAGGCTCGAACTTGGCCTGGACGAACTTAGCTCGATATGGGCCCGAGCAAACTCAACTCGATTTGGCCCGAGCGAATCGGGGCCCGGGTTGACTCGAATCCACCTAATCTGGACCTGGGTCGACTTGGTTGGACATGGAGCTGGGGCGACTAGGCTAGGCCCGGGTCGATTTGGGTTGACCTGGGCTTAAGCCAAGTAGGCTTGACCTCAGCACGCGTTGACTCGACTACACTTGAGTCGGCTCAACTCAGCTCGACTTAGGCATGGGTCGACTCATCTCTACTTGTGTTCGACCGACTTTGCTCGACCTAAGTCTCGACCTAGGTCCAGGCCGACTCTGCTCGACTTAGGTTCAGGCCGACTCACTCGACCTAGGTCCAGGCCGACTCGGATCGACCTGGGCTCGGGTCGACTCGACTCAATCTGGGCTCAGGATTACTCAGCTTGACCTTAACATGTGTATGAAAATGTTGTTTACTTTGTACCTTTCGTAAGGAACTCACCACTCTTCCTTACCGTTTTAATTGAGTCCATATTAAAAAAATTCATTTTAATGATTTCCTAAATATGTTTTATTTTGTTGTAAGTACTCTACCATTTTGATTTGGTCATCAATGGAATGAAAAATGACGTGGACATTACTTTTCTTTTCTCATTTTAAACTTGTCAATCAACTTGTTCCTTTCTTCTCCAATTTTATAACTTATTGATCAACTCGCTTTAAGAGAGGCTAAAAACGAGCCAACGAATGAGTTAAAAGAGACTGATTGTTAAAATCATGATCTTGAACCATGGGATAACTTTCTCCTTTCCCCCCTTCAAATTCGAGCTAACTTTCTTCTTTAGGGTTTGATGATATTTTGATAGACTTTAACTGCACAGACTCAATACAACAATTAGTACTACACAAACAATTATATCTTCTGGTCAGATAGCATAAACAAAATACATCGTATCTAAACCAATTACTAAAATTAATAAAACAATAAAATTTAACCTACTTTACTGTGCACTTGTTCCTTTGTGTTTGACCCTTTTTTAACAATTGATGACTTTTTTTATGTTTGTTTATATATAGGCATGCAAAAAAGAAAAATTTATAGATCTAATAGTTTCCTACCAATTTGTTCTTCTCAAGGTTATCTTGCTTTCGTCAAGTTGCTTTAGATCTTGGAATATATACTTATTTGTATATATTTCGTCAACTTGCTTTCATCCATGATTTTGGCAAGCATCCACGGATGATGATCAATCTTATTTGTAACGTTTTCTTGTTTAACACACTTACAATAAGAATTATGAACTCTTTTGTTATTCACATTTTCATAGATCCTTTCTTGTTAGTTAGGGATGATTTTCCTTTTGTCTTTACACCTAACACTAGGGTTTCTAGACTTACTACAATGATGACAAACAACTTTAACATGCATATGAAAATGCTTTTTACTTTGTATCTTTGGTAAGGAACTTACCACTCTTCCTTACCATTTTTCCATTTTCATTTTCCATTTGCACCTTCATATATTGTCTTTTTCCATTCCATTTCTTTTATTTTTTTTTTTTTTGTGTAATCTTGCTAAGCCTCCACCATAATAACCTCACCACCTCCTATAGCTATCAAGATACATCCTAAAACATAAATACGTATTCGACAATCATCTTCACTTAACCATCCTTACCAAAAGCACCAAAGAAACTATCCAAGAATACCTTTAATCGCCACTGCCATACCATTCAACCAAACCTCCTTTCTACCTTCAAATCACCTTCATTTTTCACCCAACCTAGATACGTTTCCTCCCCAACCAAAAAGAAAGCCAAAAAGACCTAAAGTACCAACCAAAACTCACATTCTTGAAAGCTTGGTCTCCTTTCTTGTATGTTGTGATCTTTTAGGGATTTTAGAATGCACTTTCAATGGCATCTTGGGACTCATTTGAGACCCTCATCAGCTAATGAAATCAAATTTCCATCAGCATTTAGCATAAAAAAGCCACAATTTCAAATTCTAAAAAAAAAAAGACTTAATTAACTTTTAAATACCTTATAAATTTTTATATTTTTAATTGAGTCCATATTAAAAATTTCAGTTTAATGAGTTCCTATATACTTTTTACTTTGTTCTAAGAACTCAACCATTTTGATTTGGTCATCAATGGGATGACAAATGACGTGGGCATTACTTTTCTTTTTTCGTTTTCAACTTGTCGATCAACTTGTTCTTTTCTTTTCTAATTTTATAACTTATTGATCAACTCGCTTTTAGAGAGATTAAAAACAAGTTAACCAATGAGTTATAAGAGACTGAAGAGAGAATGAGTGAATTAATCAGAAAATTGGAGATATGTAGATGAAAATAATAATTATGTCATCCGTTCACAACAAAATTCAAATCGAAAGTTCTTAAAAAAATAAAAAATATTTTAAATATTTTCAATAGAATAAAATTTTTGATAAAAAATAAGTAAAAAATACCTAAATTTAAAAATTTATAATTTACTTGAAAATTGAATAAAGAAAACAAAATATAAAGATAGTATTTATTTGTTGTGCTGCTTGGTACTCTTTTGTCTGTATTGAAAAATAAAACTCAATCATTTGGACACTAGTCTACGAGCTATCCTCATCCATACAACACAGCCCTACACTTCACTCCTCTTCTCTCAACCCATATCTCAGCTTCCCTTCCACCATGGCCACACTCTTCGACTCTCTCGCCGTCGTTCGCCTCCCTTCCGCCGCCATCTCCCCCGTCGCCGCTCGCCCCACCTCCGCCAAGCTCCCGCAGTGCATCGGCCTCAGACTCAGACCAACCGCCGCGCGATTCGTGGCAGCCTCGGCTCCCAGAATCGCTACGCACGCCTTGCGCGTTGTGTGCAAGGCTCAGGATACCGCCGTCGATGGTCAGTTTTTCTTCTTCTTTCGTTTGCTTCAGTAAATATTTTTTAATTTTGAAATCGTAATTTAAAAATATATACGTTCCTTTCTAACAGCGAATAGATGCATGCTATTTTCTTAAAAAAATAAGAATAAAATGAAATTGATCTATTTTCAGACATTGAAACTGATAGAACTTTAACGGTTTTTTCGCAGTGGCTCATGTGTTCGCTGTAATATATAAAATAACATAAAAAAATGTGGGATTTTGTTGCTTAATCGTTGGAATTTTGATGTCGAAATTAAAATCCAAGAATAATTTTTCTAGAGTTAAAATTGTTTTCTTATTCAGAATTTAAAATCGGTTGTGGAATTGAAAAATAATCTTGTAAAGAAGTCAGAAAATTTTACGAATGAACTCATGCATAAGATAATTTTAGACTTTGAGATGATTTTAGACTTGGGGTTTGAACTAACACCATCCGAGAACTTGACGTAGAAAGTAGTTTTGAAAGTTTACTAATGGTTGAAATATAATAACTATTTTTCGTTTAATTTTCATTGGAGTAATCGATCTGAACTTTCAGTCTTTTTGGGAATTTTCATTGCAGTAATCGATCTGAACTTTCAGTCTTTTTGGAAATTTTCCTTTGCATTGATTGAAGAAACCTAATATTTGCTTTTGTTTATGTATGTTTTTTTAATTATTAATCAAATAAGTATCAAATACAAGTACAGAAAAAAAAATAAAAATTTATAAAATCGATTTATAAGAGGAACTTTTAAATTTATATTATTATATTATTATAAAT
>Ga0123341_1004135_pt1 | contig 12658 bp, 7 predicted proteins | sample Turbeapinknodule_FD_89959 | JGI IMG/M metagenome (GOLD analysis project Ga0123341, IMG submission 89959) | Root nodule microbial communities of legume samples collected from Mexico - Turtle bean Mexico pink nodule | ecosystem: Host-associated > Plants > Roots > Nodule | place: Mexico: Nepantla... | reverse complement strand
CCTTTTTAAAATTGTGTTAGAATCGTACTAGAATTGTCATAAATCCAACAAATATTTTTTGAATTGGACACTTCACGGATACGTGTCCTACAAGTGTCATACGAGTGTCTGTGTCCAATACGAGTATCCGACACCGACACGCCATTTAAGAGAAGTGTCTGAGCTTTATAGTACCTTAAACATACTTTGTATGTATGTTTTGATCAGTTGTATACTAAAGAATTTACGTTAGGGCATAAAAAAACTTAGTTTTTTTTTCTCTTCATCTCTATGTAACTCTTGTATATGTCGTTAAAGTGTTCACATATTTTTAGCGTTTTTAAATTATTGCTGTTTTAAAATGTAATTAAATCAATAACACAAAGAAATTCAATAAATTAAATAATAGAGGAAAATCAGATTGAATATTCTAGTTTAATAAATCTCTTATATAGAATTGAAAATGGTATGAAAAAGCAGTGCAGGTGGCATATTTATTGAACCAAACACTCCACTAGCTACTGCCAGTTTGGATTACAGAAGCAGTAGTCGTGGATTGGGTTTTTTATTGGTATGAAATAAATGATACATTCATTCTATTTAGTGTAGAAAAAAAAAGGCACCAATAGTGTTTTTAAGTTGATAAAAAAAAATGTTGTTATGATATCAAATCCATTAGGGATCATTTGCAATTGATCTTAATTATTATTATTATGTTATGTATGATTATTAAGCATACTGATATTTGGATCTCAAATTTATTTATAGTATCATTAAAATCAATTATTATATTTGAATTATTGTTTGTTTAAGATTTTATAGCTTGTTTTTAAAATACTCTAAAAAAGTAAAATATATATATATATATATATTTAAATTTTCTTTATTATCGACTCTAAATATATAATGTAAGAGTATTGAACGTTTTGAATAAATGTGTATTGTGTTACAGTGTACTGTGTTATAGTGTGTATGAGATTTCCTTTTATTGAGTTCAAATATTGTTGACCTCCATTGAAGGGTTAATAAATGCTTTATATACCTATATTTAGAGCATTTATTTGCAAGTCTCTTACTTGAAATTTCGTTTTAATCAAATTTGAGGTAATACCAACCATTAAATAAGAGAATGTTTAATATTTTATCTACTTAAACATATTACTAGAAATTTCAATTTTTTTTAGTAGAAAAAAAAAGAATAGTTAAGAAATAGGTAAAAAGGTCTTTGAAAGAAGAAGCTAAGCTCATTATGGAAGCAGATTTTAAGTTTAAAAGTCAAACTTAACATTCTCGATTGGAATTTTAAGTCTGAACGTGAGAATTCTAAACCTGAATGTGAATTTTTTTAGGCTAGTGTGAGAGGTCTAATGTAGCTTGAATGAATAATTTTTAAAGTGACTTGCATACCCATTGAGAAGGTTTCATGCATTTGGAGGTTTAAATCTTAGTTTTGGAGTACAAGAAGCTTTTCACACAATGAGTGAATAACTTGAAGGCTTGCCTTGTGCTTTCATGACTCTTTAATTTACCTTCTTCATTTTTATAAGTAGTTGACTATGTGTGACTTGTGGTTGTATGATTTTGATAAAATCCTGCACTAAGATATCTGAACTACTAGTTTTAGAAGAAGGTTTTAGAAGAAGTAAATCATGTAAACAAAGAGGTATCACTCTTAGTGGGAAGGAAGTCCATTTGGAGAAGAGTGGTAGAGACTTTCTGGAACCATGATCATGGAGCCTATATGGCTTTGTTGAAACGAAAAACTTGAGATGAGTCAGTGGAAGAAAATCTTGGAGGTTGTTGCATATAAACAGGAGAATCCAACTCACCATGAAGAAAAACATTATTGATATATATTTGATGAATGGGTCATCAGGAAGACAGGGCAATTGTAAGAACAACACGAATAGTAGTTTTTTTTTTTATGAGAATGTTGAAGGTGTCAACAAAATCATGTCCTTCACGTTGGTGGAAACCTTTGGCAACAAGACGAACTTTGTAACATTGAAGAGAACCATCCACATTGAACTTTCGTTTGAAGACCCATTTGCATCCAACAAGATTAGCATTAGAAGGAAACAAAGTTAGCGTCCAAGTGTTGTTTTGTAAGAGAGCATCATACTTAGTTTGCATGACATGAAACCAAAGAGGATTAGCCACAACTTGTTTATAAGTAGAGGGTTTAAGAAAATCATTAGAAAGAGAAGTAGTAAAAACTTTAGGTTTGTAAATACCAACTTTGGCACGAGTGAGCAAGGGATGAGTGTTATTATCTGGCACAGGAGGAGGAGAAACAATGGAGGTGGGAGAAGAGGCCAATGGAAGAGGTGACATCGTGAAGCTTGATGAAATGGTAGTAGCAGCACGGGTAGATTCATGTGAAAAAGAAAAAACAGTAAGAGGTGTAGTAGAAGAGACAGAGGTATCAGTAGAAGTATCATTGGGAATAAAAGGATTGTTTGGCATAGAAAAAGGAAAGAGATACTCATTAAACAAAACATTGTGTGATATAACAATCTTACCAGGAGGTTGGAGACAAATATAACATTTCCTCTTGTCATCATAACCAAGAATAGAACATAAAAATGTATGAAAGTCAAACTTGTGTTGGTTATAGGGGCGTAACAATGGGTAACAGACACACCCAATTTTTTTTAGAAAATTATAGTTAGGTTTAATGGAAAACAACTTTTCATAAGGACATAGATTATTTAAAACAGGAGTGCGTAATATGTTAATGATGTAAACAGTAGAAGTAAAAGCCTCAGCCCAAAACGCGAGAGGAAGAGAAGAAGCAACAAGAAAAACAAGTCTAGTTTCAACAACATGGTGATGTTTCCTTTCAATGAAACCATTTTTTTGGTGTGTGTGGACAAGTGAGACGATGAGCAATGCCAAAATTACGTAATCTTTTAGTTAAAGATAGAAATTCTTTGATGTTGTCACTTTGAAGACTTTTGATAGTGAAACTAGTTTATTTTTCAACAAGGAGTTTAAAATGTAAAAAACACAGTAGTGATCTCAGATTTGGACGTGAGAAGATATAACCAAGTAAACCTGGAAAACACATCAAGAAAATCAATATATTATAAAGAACCATTGGTGGAAGGAGTATACGAGGGACCCCATATATTAACAAAAATCAATTGCAGAGGTGCAATGTAGAGAGTGAGAAGAAGATGAAAAAGGTAATTAATGAGATTTAGCCTTAGCACATGAATCACAGAAATTAACATTATTATTATATGAAACATTTTGTAAGCACATAACATGATGAACAATTCTAGTGAAACATGTCCAAGGCATTTGTGCCAAATATCATAATTGTTCACAACATTATTAGAAGAAGCAGTATTAACAGAGGGTTGCAAAGCTTGTTGTAAGTGTGGAAAAACATAAAGATCATCATGAATTTTTCCTTGGAGAATTATCTCTTTTGTATCTTGATTTTTGACAAAGCAATGATCAACAAAGAACTCAAAGAAGACTCCATTATCACGTGAAAATTGAGATACACTTAAAAGATTCTTGTTAACAGAAGGCACATGTAAAAGATTATGCAGTTTAAAGGAATGAGATGAATGAGTAATAGAAAGAAAAGTAGAACCAAAATCACGAATGCTCATACTTGAACCATTACTAAGTTGTACAAAATCATTACCAGTGTAAGCATTTTTGTTGGAGAAAACAGAGCGGTCATGAGTTATGTGATGGGTTGCACCAATGTCAGAATACCACAAGGGATCTTGGATATTGGAAGGTGTTCCCAAGATGGAAGGTTCAAACTAATCAAGGTTAGATGAGGAAGGAAAGAATATAGTGTTGAACAAGGCTTTGATGTCTCCAAATCTCTATGGATTGCTTGAAGACTGGGTGTAACTTGTGTGTGTGTTCTGAGTAGTTTGAATTGTAAATCCACTCTTAGTTAGGATTCAAAGTTGGTTTAAATCAGATCCTTTGAAAAAGAGTGTTTTGCAAAGAAGTGGAAAAACAACCAGTTGTTTTATCGTTTCAATTGGTTGTTTGACACTTAGTGATTTTTGAAACAGGTTTTGAAAAAACTTGAAATTGGTTGACTTGCTGTCAAACCAATTCAATCGGTTGTTTTGACAATTCAACCGATTGTTTTTTTTGAAAACTCTTAACAACATCTGTTAAGTTTGGTAAATTTGTTTTAATTGATTCAAAATTGTTTTGCCTCCTTCATTAAATGCTTTTAACTACCTTTTGGAGTTTAAATAGGTTGTTTAACGCTCTTGGTAGTAAGAATATGAGATTAATCTTTTGAAAATAGTTTTCTCCAAGAAAATGCTCCTGGTATACATGTTTTAAGTTGTTTTTATAAACTGCTGATAAAAATAACCGGTTGAATCGCAAAAACAACCAGTTGATTTTCTGGAAATCAACTAAAACAGTTTTGTAACTTGAGCATTTTCATTCCTTTGGCTTTGATTCTTCATTGGCTTTCTCCATACCTTCAAAGTTTGTGAAAAACGTTTAAAAACTATTCACCCCCTCTTGTTTTAGGCCTACAATTCTAATATATAGTATTAGCAGAGACATATGAAGGCGATTTATTATCATAACGGGTCCAACAAATGAGAGTTGTATCGCCAAATTTAAAACAAAGTTGACACTGAACACGTGCTAAAGACGTAAAAGAAGAATAGTTAGTCCAAGAAGTGTGTGGGCTACAAAAAGATTGTTGGCGTTTGGTGTTATTATATGATATGAAAGATCCATGACCACCACGAAAAATATTTCCACGAAAAGATGAGTTGGAAGATGGCGAAGAAGACCAGTGGGTAGAGGAAACATTAGCTTGAAAGAAGGGACGTTCAAGAGACTTGTGTTTCTCGAATCTTTCTTTTTGGGCTAAAAGCAAAGCTTCAATATCCTCAATGTTATAAGGATCAGGATGGGAGGTGATAGATGTGATAAAAGCATCGTACTCTTATGGAAGACCATCCAATATAGTGTCGGTGTGATCTTCAGAGGAAACTGGAGAACCAGTGGCAGCAAGGGAATCCACCACTTTCTTTATGTCAAGAAGATAGGTAGATATTGAACGTTCGTGTTTAGGAGTTTTCAGCTGGAGCTTGAGTTTTCGAATTTTAGCGCGAGTGTGTGAAGCATAATACACCTTCAACTTTTCCTATATAAGATGAGCAAAACATAATGCAACCACTTGTGTTAACATAGATGGAGACATGGAGGGAAGAAGCCAAGCAACAAGCAGATTGTCTTGTTGCCTGTGCAGAAGAAAAACATAACACACAGTGGTGGACCCAGGTAGAAACTGTGGCAGGGTGATGGAGGATTCCAAGAAAGAAAGAAGATTGAGACCTTCAACTTGGGCAAGAACCAGTTGACTCCAAACAAGAAAATTATCATCAGTGAGTTTGAGAGAAAGGGCAGTGGGAAAAGTGTGAAGTTGAACAGGGGCAGTGGATGAAGCAATTGTTGGAGTAGAGGTTTGAGAGGAAGAAGATGACATTGTGAAGAGAGAAAAAAATTGTGGCTCTTGATACCATGTAAGAATAGCAGAGCAGCCAGAAAGAGAAAGAGAAAGACAAGACAAAAAGAGATACTATTTCTATGTAAAGAGCACATACAAAGGAGAACTATATATACAAGAGGAAGCATCTACTATGTAGCATAGTAGGCACTATATTGACCGTTAATATCAACAATTAATGAAAAGACTTACACAAAGTAAATCATATGGTCACATTAAAAATTTTAATATTGAAATGAATTTGAATATGATATATTTAAATATATGTAACTCATACATTATACATTATGGTTGGTTTAAATATAAATTGTCGTATTTATTTATGAACCACTTATTTATTATAATTGTTTTACTAAAAAAGGTAATATTTTGATTTTTAAAAATATTAAAATACAGAAAACGATTATATTAATAGAGGTAACAAACTACAATATTAGAACCAAAATTTATGTTCATTCTCAATTCTGTGAATAAAGTTTTTTCAATTCAAAGAGATAAAACCCATTTGATTAATCTTATATCAAGTAAGTGAGAAGTATTCCTAAATTTATATTTACAAATTTGATTAATCTTATATCAAGTATCAAGTAAGTGAGAAGTATTCCTAAATTTATATTTACAAGTGGTAAAGTATACTACATGTTCCCATAAAAACATAGATAAAATGTCAAGTTTCACGAATACATAGTGTTTCTGCTAGGGAGATGAAACCTAGAGAACTCTTAACTGACTTCGTCTTCCTTCCTCCTATCCGTCGGTCAACTCACACTTCAACTTACTCCTTCAGTCTTCGTGCTACTCTCTCAGGTCTCGGTCTCCTGATCACCCAGTCTTTGAGGAAAATGCCGAATGGGGGTACCTGCAGAAGGCACTCCGACGCTCAAGTTAGCAAAGGGCGTTCGACACTCGGATGATGTGTACAGTAATTAATGACGTACCTTGTTCTTGAGATGTGCGTTATTTATATTATTTTAATGAATTTACCTTATTGGGCTGAATGAGGTGAGTCGCACTTAGAGGTGTATTACCTAATTCATAATAATGGTTTAACTTTACTGACCTTGATTGAGCGTTAATGGATCGAAGGTGTCGGTCGTCCTACACTGAAGTGTATCGTTCGGTTGACTCGGCTGTGGAACTGGGCCTGGTGCTGAATGTTCGGTCCATACCAGTACACATCCTAAATTTTATGATTACTTTGAGTAATTATCACTACTCTAAGCTATTATTAACTGCCCAGATTTCATGGGCATGGTACTACACTAATTCATATGTGAAGAGAAATATTAGTGTTGTATGTTGGGATAAGTTGTTTGGAGAAAGAATATAAGAAAAACAGTAGAGACAAGCTTACGTTGTCATAATTATTGATGGGTGGTTTAACCTCATAGTTGTCTCTTGAGGATAATTCAATTGAATAGGATAAAAAGTGGTACAATAATAAATAGTCCCAGTTTTGGTCCAAGTTTGTTTCCCCTAAAACGTTCATTGTATCATTGAGGGTAGGCCCTGATTCACCAAGCTAACCAAACCTTGATTCAGTACTCTATTAATAACCAAACAAACATCTTTTTCATTCAAAGGATTCAATCCTGAGAAGTCATTTTAAAGTAAACCATTGCGTGACACACTCTGTGCTTTTGGTTTTCAAATAGCCGACCAGAACCCTCACTTCCCGAAATCTTTATCAAAAGATGAGATTTCAGAGAATGTATTATCACATTTCCTCTCTTTCCCTCCTTTTACAGCTGTCTTTCTTCTCTTCCTCACATTCTTTAACTCTTCAAACACCAATCTTAAACACCCACCATTCAAGTCCAAATTTTTACTTCAATTATGTCACCGTGCTATGTTTTAAGAACACGTTTCTCAACCCTCTTGTCATAGTATAATAATCATAGAGTTAAAGACTTCTTTCACTTTGTTCCTTACTTATTATATATTAGTGTGTGTATAATGGTTCATCAGATATCTCTGCACCCATCTGACTGCTACCTACCTTTGCAGGATGAGTTGTTGTGAGCAACTTTATTCACTTAGTTTCCAAGTTCATACATAATAGAGATTTGACTTTTGGGGCAGTGCCATATGAAATCAAAGCTGGTTCACGGAAATGCCATACTATTGGGTCTATGTTTCAACTGACAGATAGTAGTTGCTATCCTTGTAGACCACCCTGAACCATACTTCACCAATTTGACAATCCTAGTATTATAATGAAGGGTTGCTGCTTCTTGCTGTTTGCCATTTCTTTTACATTATGTAGGACTTTTTTTAATTAACATGATTTCTTATTAGAAAATGTTTGACTGGAAAAAACAGATGCATTGTTATTTTAAATTAAAGTTAGATATGTTTTTGGTCTCTGATGAATTTTACTTTTGGTCTTTAATAATGTTTTTTAACTTACACACTTTCAAAACTGTAGCCATGGTTTTTGTTTGTTTGTCATAAACAAATATATGAAGTATTTACCAACCATAGTATTGAATATTTTTTATCAAAAGAACTTGATCAGTTACATGCAATAAAGTTTGTTTTCTTAGTTTATTTGTTTCTAAATTGAATTCCACTACAATGTTGTAGAAATTGTGTACATTGCAGCAGTGGAGTGGTGTATAATTTGGTGATTTCACTATTTTTCAATGAACAGGCATATGAACATGTGCCAGTTGGAAAATTTGGAGGAGGCCCACAAGGCTGAGAGCAACTGCTCATTATTATTTAATCAATGGCTTTCTTAATGAAAGCAAAGTGGGTCTGTTTCTTTGCTGTGGAACACTTCCTCTTGAGGGTCCACAATTTGAACAGAGAAAGCTCATCATGCATGAGAAAGAAGAAAAACGGGAAATGATTGCAGTTGCACCCACATAAAAATCATATCCACTTCACAAAAGTTCCAACCTTGTGATTTCTAACTATTGGGGAAAAATAATATATAAAAATCTTGTTATCCGTGCCCATTGTGAAATCTATCCAAAGTTCCTCATTCTTGGGTATCTGATACTATAATAAAGAATGTTTGGTGATTTCAAAGGTATTCCATCTGATTTTAGTGACTACACTGCGCTTTTTTCAAGCTCCTAGTTCTCTTAAACGGTGATTCTTGACCTTTTTAAAGAGTTTATTTTTGTTTTATAGCACTTTTTCAAAGAGTTTTCATAAGATGGGTAAGTATGACAGTGGATGTTGGATCACACTATATCTGCATCACATTCATAATTTTTTTTAACTATGCTGACTTGTGTGCATTAGTGTTAAAATTACTCTGAAAGTAAAGTTTTTATTAATGTGCATGTTTTGGTCTTTGTAACAACTATTTTGCCCCTATGAGAAGCCATTCTATTCTATGACAAAGTCTGCAGATGGTTCCTTCTTTTTGGGACAAGTGTAATGTTTAGGTTTCAACAAGTCCATTTCTTAAATCAGTTTAGTGTCTACTCACAAGCCAATTTGTACGTTTCATCCATCTACTTGTTCAACCTGAGTTGGGGCCACTAGATAGACAAAAAACCAAGATATATGCTGTATAAGAGAGGATTCTTCTCAGATCAAGGAAACGGGAGTTGCTCCATGTGATATTGTTAAATGGCTAAGAAAGGTTGGTTTAGCATGATTAAGAAGATCTTTTTATGGGGGGCACAGTCCTCACCAACGAAGGTAAATTTTCTGCTCATTTGACTGATAATTCTCTTTAAGCAAGATTGTGCTGCTCATGAGACAAACCTGTTTTCAGAAGGAAAAAAGAAGGGTGTGGATATTTGGGAGGGTTAAGACCAAGAGATTGCCTTCAATTACAGCTCCACCACCCTCTAAAGAAACGAGACTAAGTGAAGCTGAAGAAGAACACAACAAGCATGCTTTAACAGTGGCCATTGCTTCAGCTGCTGCTGCTGAAGCTGCCATTACTGCTGCTCAGGTTGCTGTCGAGGTTGTCAGGCTCCAATCAGCTCATCAACAACTTAATGAAAAACAAGAACAGCTTCAACCTATCAGAACTAGGCACGATGCTCCTCATTCCACACACCACTGCCAGAGGAAGATGGAAGAATCTTCAGCCATCAAAATTCAAACAGCATTTAGAGGTTACCTAGTGAGTTTCTAATCTCTCTCATTTACATTTATGAAGCTTAAATCCTTTTTCCACCTTGTTCACTTTTCTTAGCTAAGTGGTCTTTTATTGGTTTCAGTTAAATTTGAGAAACCAAATACAAATAAGGGTACACAAATATGTTGAGAACTAAAACTTGGTGATGATGTTAGTAAATACTTATTCATTAGAAGTCTTCAACGAACTAGTGATTTCCTAAATTAGAATAAGGTACCTTGGGAACAGAAACTACTTTTTTATGTAACATAATTCACAAATTTGACCAATTAGTGATTACCCAAATCGAGAATAAGGTAACTTCTGAACAGAAAATAGAGTAAAATTTTTGTGATCATATTTACCAAGTTAACACCAAAGAGAGGAAAAGAAATCTGAAAGAATTAAGGGAAAAGTAACATAAGTTACGGTAGATGAAAATAAGTAACTGAAGTCATATTAGTAGATTCTTACACACAATTCACTAACTGGTGAGAGTTGCAGTCAAGGAAAGCTTTGAGAGCATTGAAGGGAATAGTGAAGCTTCAAGCTATCATTCGTGGAAGAGCTGTGAGACGCCAAGCTTTGTGCACTCTGAAGTGCTTGGAGTCCATAGTAAGTATCCAGTCACATGTCTTTGCAAGGAGACTCCAAATGGTTGAAGGAAAATGGGAATGTGGTGAACATGAAGATACAGAAGGTTCAAGAGACAAGATAATAAGGGTAGGGATAACATGTTCTTGTTGTTCATTAGTTATGTTCTCATCACATCAAAAAAGTAAATTTTCGCTGCCAATGTAATAATCTGCATGTTATTGTGGATGGAAGCTTACAAGCATATTTTTCTCACTTGTTATCCCTTGCACGGTTTAAATTTGAAACATGGCTTTCATATTTGTCAGATGGACTCAAACAGTGAGAGAAGGTGGGATGACAGCATGTTGTTGAAGGAAGAGGTAGATGCCTCTTGCATGAGCAAGAAAGAAGCAGTTGTTAAGAGAGAAAGAGTAAAAGAATACTCATTTAACCACAGAGTAAGCTATTAAACCAGTTTTTCTTTAGTTTGGGAAAGCATGATCTATCTTCATATTCTATTTTTATAATAACTGAAAGGTATGTTTTCATTTTGTTCTATTTCCAACAATTTCCTTAAGAAATAGTGTAGTTAAGATCTTGTTATTTTCGCTGTTTTCTGTACAAATCCTTCAAAGTTGGGGAAAAAAGAGAGAACAATGTGATATTCTTCTAGTTATTTGTGGAAAGAAGAAAGGAAAACAGAAAACATTTCTCAAACCAAATAGGCCTTATTGTTCTCATTCTAACATAGAAAACACTTTCAGAAGTCAGCTGAATCAGAAAGAGATAAGATAAATGGAAGATGGAGGTACTGGATGGAGCAGTGGGTAGACACACAACTTTCCAAGAGTAAAGAACTTGAAGATTTAGACTCAGTTTTCAGCTCACATCACTCTAGAACTGGGAAGGAAAGTGGAAGGAGACAACTAAAGCTAAGAAATACTCAGATACAAAATCAGGTTGAAGGATTAGATTCTCCAGCACTTTCTTCAAGGAACACATTTCCCCACAGGAGCCAGACTTCAGAGGCAGAAAATCACTCATTCCCAAGCTCACCAGCAATTCCTACATATATGGCTGCTACAAAATCAACACAAGCAAAAGCAAGATCAACAAGCTCCCCAAGAGCAAGGACAGGAGGGAATTTTGACATGAACTCTGATAGCTATTCACCATGCAAGAAAAAGTTACCACTTGTGACTTCTCTTAATCAGCAAAGATCTCCTAGCTTAAAGGGCCTTCCTAGACCTCTGAAATTAAGTCAGACATTGAGGGATCTCAGCATTAACTCAGATTGTTCAGTGCCAATTAGAGATCAAGAAAGTTGCTTCAAATGATAGATACTTCTTGTGTTACCATTGTTCCTCGTACCATGGGGAGCTTGAAGAGATGAAATTGTTTGCCATATTATATATGTAAGTAGAAATTAATTCTTTTTTTGGTTGAGAGTTGGACTTGAATGTGACAGAAAGTTGTTAATTTTTTCAGTGAGTAGTTGATCACTTGTGTGCTCTAAAGTCAAAACTCAAAATCATATCAAATGCTTCTAATGACCATATCCAATTCTTTAAAAAATGATCAAGAACTTTTGAAAAAAAATGAAAGAGTTATGACATTTTTAGTTTGACTGGTTGCTGAAAAACGTAAAAACTCTGCTCATTTACTTGCATTTGGTTTTAATTGAAATGCAAAAATGTGCTCTATGATTTCAAATTACATTTTTTTTAAAAGTGCTCACCAGATTTGTTATCCTTGAATTCTTGCAATCTGAAGAAAACACTGATAACCATAAAAATGTGCCATGAGCTTGAATCACTATTATTATGTTCTATGTAAGCCCATAAACAAGAATGATGGAGAAAAGAGTTTCCAAACTTAAGTTATGATTTTTTCATCAGACAAATAGACAAATGTACTATCTATGTTCTTGTGGTTTGTTCAAGGTTCGGAGTACCTTAAGATTATGCTATGAAATAGAATCACTAGTTCTGTGTTATGAGAATCCAAAAGCAACCATGATAGAAAAAGAAGTTTTCAAAACTCATGTTACGATTTTTATAAGAAATACGGTTTTTGACCAACAATTTCATAAAACAAATGACATGAATTTAACCCTAAAATTTCTTAGAAATACCTAATTTAGAAACCTATTATTCTAACCCACCACACTAGATGTCTAAGTATCAATCAAACAAAGAAAATGTTTGAAATATGTAACTTGAGATGTGATAGAATTTAAAAAATTAAGAGAAAAAACAAATTATTAAAAAAAGCTTGTGAAAGCATCTTAAGAAGAAAACCCTTCTTCAAATATTGTTCAAAAAGTTTTCCATTAGAATCTTACATTGATCTTAAAAATATATTTTGCCAAAATGAAAGTGGTAAATTCAAATTGATTATTTATATAAGAAACTAAAAAGAAAACTAACTTATATTTTTTAGAAACAAAGTTAAACAATTATTTATTATTAGTGATAATTCATTATTTTGGTATATCT
>Ga0123341_1004132_pt1 | contig 12659 bp, 6 predicted proteins | sample Turbeapinknodule_FD_89959 | JGI IMG/M metagenome (GOLD analysis project Ga0123341, IMG submission 89959) | Root nodule microbial communities of legume samples collected from Mexico - Turtle bean Mexico pink nodule | ecosystem: Host-associated > Plants > Roots > Nodule | place: Mexico: Nepantla... | reverse complement strand
TACTAATCAAACCAATTCAAGTCTCGTTAAATTATTAACCCTAATTAGCACACAAACAGAAGTATAAACCAAGAAACGCAAACTGTCAATCAATCACCAAATATTCCTTTGACATAAATACAACAATAAAAGTTATGCAGTTGGCATACCACTTCCACATACTTCAGTTGCTTCAATACTTGTTCTGTTTCAAGCTCCTGCAGCAAATAAATAAGGGAAACGGATAAGATTCAATGAAAGATGATAATATTTGCAGTGATCAAAATAAAGGATTTAACATGATATTTTGTTTTGTGTAATTTATGATAAGAAAACAATGAGCTATAAGACCTTGTCCTAATCTATATTAATCGAATACATGCAAGGCACACAAAATACTACTCACTATACCTCTCCTACAATTTAAAATGGATTGCAGTATCAAATATTTTAAATATTATATATTTGAACATGTCTGACAAATGCTAACTGTTTCATGCTTAACATCTCAATATTATATTTTATATAAAATTTAATACTCATTGATATATTAGTTGTGATGGTATTGTGTCTTATATTTTTGCCTATATGTTGTGTCCCCTGTGTTGATTCTTCTGAATACTTGAATCTGTGTTATATTCATGCACTCCATTGAACACAACAACATTGTCTGTGCAAGAGCATATAGAGTTCTGGCCATATTCAACCAAAGTAAAAGGAATTCTTTAATCATAAACAAATTAAAATGAAATACTTCAGCATAATATTTTTATGTTCAAGCTTTGTAAAGCAAATAGGTAAAAAATGAAGAAAAAAAATGAGTTTTTCAACTCAGCATTAAAAAGTAACACCTTCATGACAAGACAATCAACAGAAAGGAGAAAGCTGAATGAAGAGTTAAATATATTTCACCTGAGGTGCAGCACAATCAGCATGAGATGGATCCCAATGGATAGCACAAAAGCACTCCCAGACATCAGTTTGAACTTCAAAAAAAGGTGCCCTGCCAAACAAAAAATATTGGCTAAATTAATGCAATTTAAGCACAAACAAGAGACTCTCTCTCACACACTACTCCTTTCTCAAGCTTTATTCATTTATCTCTTCTGTATGTGAAATAAGTAGAAAGAGTACGACGGTGCAAAGGTCTAACTATCACCTGTTTGATGGTGACAAGTCTAACTATTACGAAATGGACTTTAAGCCTAACTCAACCCCATAAAACCGGCTCATAGGGTTGAGGTTTGCACCCACTTATATACAATGAAAGACTCTAATCTCTAGTCGATGTGGGATTTCCAACACACCCCCTCACGCCGAGACTGCCAACTCGTGCGTGGGACTATATATTTTGGGTAGTCCGACAGCGGCCCGATAGCGAGTGGCACAATAGGCCCAACACAAACACTCGCTAGGATAGGCTCGAAAATGGCTCTGATACCATATTACGAAGTGGACTTTAAGCCTAACTCAACCCCATAAAATCAGCTCAATGAGGTGAGGATTGCACCCACTTATATACAATGAAAGGCTCTAATCTCTAGTCGATGTGGGATCTCTCGTGCATGGGATAACATATTATGGGTGGTGGCCTGATAAACCCAACAAACACTCGCTAGGATAGGCTCGAAATGGCTCTGATACCATATTACGAAGTGGACTTTAAGCCTAACTCAACCCATAAAACCGGCTCATAGGGTTGAGGTTTGCACTCACTTATATACAATGAAAGGCTCTAATCTCTAGTCGATGTGGGATCTCCAACACTAACTATAAAGGCGTTTAGCACAACCTAACTTAAACAATTTTTCCCAGAATAAGCTGGATAAACATCTGGTCACAATCAAGGTGGGAAACTCTTGCAAACACACCACTTTAAGAAATACCTCAGCAATCTCATTGGTAGTAAAAGGGTGATCCATTGCAATGAAATGGGCATATTTAGTCAACTATCCATCACCAATAATATTGTATCGAGCCCTATAGCACTTGCTATCGTCCAATAAAATCCAGTATTACATTGGACCACACTTGTGAGACTTGGATATGTTGAACATGGATGCACCCAGTGAACTCTATGGTAAACTTGTAAAATTACAAGTTTAAGGGTGAGTTTGTGTTTACATTAAATTTTTAAATTTGATGACTTCACCTCAGAATTGCCATTGTTCAGTGTAATTTTAAAGCCTTTCTCACTTTGAACAGTGACTCACTCCTCATGCTAAATTCCCAAAATCTCCTCTGTTGTTTGACAAATCCATCATACTATAGTCTGCAAACTCACTGGTGCTGATACTGCTGTCTGCAACCTTGTCAGATGACACTGCTGTTTGACCACTAGTACCCTGTTCATCTATGGATAATATTAATTCGAACTTAAGTTACATATGATATTTTGAAACTTACAGAAATTATGGTATTTTCACTATGTTGATACTATGATCAAATAGGGATAGTTTTTACTTGATATTTTGTTACTTACTCCTTATGGTATGCTTGAAGTTGGCTTTTTAGTATTTCAAGTAAAGTTTCCTGGGATTAAAGTCAAGCCCCGACTCCATGGGTCCCTTTATCTCACTCAAAGCAAATAAATTGGAGATATTTTGAAAAAAAATGATATCACAGATGCCAAAACTCATTTCTTCTCCTGTGGAACCACAAACTTCAAAAAAAGGGGTTCAGCCTATATTTCTGATGCATCCGCTTGAGTTTGTAGGTGGTATTATTAAAGATAAATGTACAGGATGTTATTTTTCCCTTGCACAGGCTCTTTATTTGCGTATGTTGAACCAGTCTTGTTCCTGGCCCATTGTTAGTTGGGTTCGACTATATATAGCCAGTTTTCTGTCTTGTAGGGTATAACATAATCATAATAATATGATTGCATTACATTTTAGTTATCTTTTCTCTCTCACATTGAACTTCATGATTCGCTTAAAGTCTTAAAGTTATCTTAAATAAAAAGACTATTCTTCAAAATAATAACTTATAATATAAACCCTAAGAAACAACCTTTCATTAAGTTTGAATTGCACCATTTTACAGTCATATTTTCTTGCTTCATAACTTAAAATATTCAAAACAACAATGTTGCAGGACTTACCTGCGCCATTTTCCACATATAGTTCCATTGGCTCTGTCTATAACTGCCTGGCATTGAATCCAATTACCAATGGCACTAAGTTTAGTAGGACTTTGTGTGTTCTCTTCCTGCAGAACAGAAAAGTATTTCCATCGCTAGGAGGCTCAAATTAAAATGAAGATAATAAAGTAAATGGGAAAACATTTACCAGTAGCCGATTGAAGTCCGAAGGATTAATTTCGAATGGTTCAGGAAGGGCATCTTCCTCACTGCAAGAAACAACAAAATGATGTTGGAAGCAACTTAATACTGAAATATGGCTAAAATATACTCCTGATGAACAATTCAGACGGATAGACACACTAAATCTAAATATGCATAATTTCACCTAAGAAAATTAAACCCATCAACGAATCAGGAGAGTAATCTCATCAACTGTTTCTATGCTACATTTGTTTTATTTTATCAAAGGATCTGTTTAAAAATGCAACGTAAAAGCTTAAGCCCCTCTGTTCTTTGCCAATGAACCTCCAAAAATAGGTAAAGAACAAGGTTTAACAAGTGTAGCAAAAGGGAAAGGCCACGGTGAAAGAAAATAACTCAAGGTAAAGTTTATTGATAAATTTATGCAGGAACTCCCATCAACATATGTATGTTGAACCATGTAAAGACTAATAAAGCCTCAATGCCTCATAGAGAAGATGTCGTGTGGCAGCTGACAAAAGAACATTCAAAGTTTGGACTGGCTCAGTCACAGATAGACAGTCTACATTTAGATATACCATTTTAGAGTGGGCCTGTGGGGCAATTTAATTATGTGGAGAAGCAAAAAACAAAGTATAGTTCCAAGGTGTAGTATTGAAGCTGAATATAGAGACATGGAAAAAGGAGTATGTGAAGCTTTGTGGTAGAAAAGGATTCTTGAGGAGCTACAATTTCAATGACTCTCCCTGTGAACTGTATTGCAGTAACAAAGCTGCCATATATACTGATTAGAAACCTGTCCAGCATGACTGATCAAGCATGTGGAAACTGATAGACATATTAGAGATATCTAGAATTACCGTTTTGTTGTATTTTATAGTTGTTAAAGTACCTAGTCAGGAAGTTTCATTTATAACTAACTTTCATCTGTATCAGACTGCTGAGTCAACAGCTAGCTAGATATAAATAGTTCTACACAGTTTCTATTCAATGAAATTAATTTATCCTCTAATACATTTTATTTTCGTTTCTCTCTGTTCTATTAAGACTGCATGCCCTTTGTTCCAATGACAAGTGCAAAATTCAAGTAAATCTAACTATCAAAACTAAAGCACTTATCCACACTCAATAGATTAATTGATCTCCAAAAGTCTAAATAATATACTTTTTCAATATTATCACTCTACTTTTATTCTAAATACATTTTTTTTGCAGAAAATGAAGAAAAAGAAGAGAGGAAAAACCAAGTGAAGCCACCGCTTGAGCACCAAAGCATCGCTCAAGCAACACATGCCAGTTGCTCTGCAAAGAAATGGTTGCTCCAGTAACCAAATAGAGCTTGAGCGATGAATGCCAATTGTGAAGCACACTAGAGGTCAAATGGACGCTCAAGCAAGGAGATAAAAATCAGTTCAAAATTCCAAACCACAGCTCAAGCCATGAAGAAAACTGTAGAGTCAAGCAAGAAGATCGCTTGAGCGACTAATCGACACTTAAGCGATATGCACATCTTAATGAGGAAGAAAGACGTCACTCAAGTGACAGATAGGTGCCACGCAATGTGATTGAACTTACCACACAAGTAAAAGGCTTGCTCAAGTGACATGATTGATTGAGCTTACCACTCATGTAAAAGGTTCACTTAAGCAACCAATGGATGCTCAAACAAAGAATGGTGATCTGCAAGCCTATAAATAGGAGTTTAAGCCTCGCAATGGGATAGATGTGTTTTAATTACAGGATTTCGATTACACTTTTATCTCTTCTTTGCAAGAGTAACAGTTGTAGTTCTGTGTATCTGTTCTTCAAGGAAATCAAAGCAGGGAACAAATGACTAGGGAAACAACTTTGTTGTTACTCTTATGATTTCTGTTTGACTGAGCAATTTCATCTGAGAGAAAACAGCTTCAAATTGACCACCAGATAACCAACTACCATGGCCTACCTGATAGGGCTTTCCCTAGATAAGCATCTGAAGGCCATGACCACCCTCCAAAGAGTGTTAGGTAGACAAACAATACCTACAACAACAAAAATGATCTCTGGTAGGTGATACTTACTACGCCAACTCGGCTATGAAGAAGATCCTTGACTAGTTGATACCTTTAGTCCTTGCCCGGTGAACAAGATACTCTATATACCTACCAGTCACTAAACGTTTGAAACCAATAATTGCATCAACAAAACCCACAAGAATAAGGGAGGCTTTCACTCAATACATCTAGGATATTCTCAAGAACTAAAGCACTTGGTATTCACAAATTGATAAGACTTTTCAGACTTTCAATGCTAAATGGGATTTTTTGGAAGTCTTATAAGGTGAAGAGAAGTATATTGTGATGAATATCTGTCGTTTAATGCATTGTATATTCTATTTCGATACCATGATTAGCTGCTTTAAATCTTATATTTGATTTCATTCAGCTAACTCTTGCAAGTTCACTTGTCTTCGAGAGGAATTTATGGACTCTCGATGAGTTTATATAATCTCAAGTTTGACAACCTTGGATAGATGTCACCATTCCACTTATGGTGACTTATATGCAATTCGGTGAAGAAGTTTTTTTTTCTACAAACCACTTAATCATTAAAATGTCTTCCAAAGTACACAAATTCAGCACCAAACACCCTACCCTTTTATATAACACTGGGATCCTAACTTCTATTCCCCTTTATCTTGGATGTTTTGCCTTTGTCCCAGACAATTAGCCTCATTACAACAAATGGACCCTAAATCCACAAATGCACCTTCATAGGGTACTCAAATCTCAAGATAAAAAAAGTTACAAATGCTACTTTACTTTACCACTATCACTCCATGGATGTAACCTTCCATGAGAACTAGCTCTATAACTCCGAAGCTGCCATTCAAAGTGAAAGGGCAAACTAGAACTCCAAGAGATAGAACCTCTTTATTCTACTAAATCCTCGAAGAATAGTTTACTACACAAAATAATAGTAAAAGCTCATATTTAAAGCAATGTAAAAAAACACCCACTACAGAATGCCATAGAAAATTTGGTTCCAGACATTTGTGAATAAAACAGAAGTTACCTTTTTATCGGACCTGACCAGTCAAGAACTTCTGCTTGAAATCCTTTACCAACCCGCACAGCAGTTGTATGTGGCGCAGTGTCTCTCAACATCAAAAGTATGGGATTTGCTTCACCCTTAACTGAGGTAGCTCTACATTTGCCCAATTCATTGTGGATACTTGGTTCCTTGAGATTTTTCTGCCTTTTCTTCAGACATGAATGACAAAACCACTCATCAATTGGCAATTTTTTCGAACGTGGATTGTAGCAAGACGGATGATATGCATCTTCACAGTGATCACATAAAAGCATGTTAAGTGAACTGTCTAAACGATCACATATTTTGCACGACCTGGAACAGCAGCTATTACCAGTGATGGCAGCATCTTCCCCAGAAGCCACATTATCTTCAGGAGAATATTCTCTAAGAAGTCCATGAGTTCTTAAAGTATTAATGCAGAAATCCTTTTCCGTCACTTCTTCCCTAGTGGAATCCATGACTATTACACTGGAGGAGGAGCATTCACCATTTCCATCCATTTCAGTTTCCATATCTGGCTTTGAAGAGGAGCAACTATCATTTACACTGCTAATACCTAAGTTTTTGTGGGTGCTATCCTTGGCTACTCCATCAAACAAGACTGAAGGTGTAGTAGGATTTTTAACCACTTCAATTTCATGATTTACCCGAAAACCAGCTGGCTGTTCCTCAGCTGATGATAAATGTGCAGCAGAGCTTATGGCTGAAGGGTAGTTTGCACTTGCCTGCATATTAGTTGGCTCTAGCTTGAAATTTGAGTCCCGACGAAGCTTCTTTCTCCTGTATACCATCTTAGGTTGAGGTGTAGTATTTTCCGTCATTATACTAGCAGTTGATGTCTGACCAAAGCTTGAGCAGTAAGAATCATCAGCATGACTTCTATCTTCCTCCACTGGTTCAGCTTTTCTACACCAGTCAAGAGGGTACCTATTGCATTTGAGACACACCTGCCAAGTTTCACCACTAGGCATCCGGTCACATAGAACATCTTTCCCATCATCAGATACATAACATAGACCAGCTTCAACTGAACTAAGGAGAGAAGTTTGTGTTAACATTATCACCTGAAGCAAATTCAGAAAAAATGTTGTATACTGCTACAGAGCCCCAGAGATAGAGTCGAGACAATCAAGTTTTTGTGTGTCGAATTAAAGATCATTGAGTTGTTGGAAGCATGTCCATCAATCTCATCTAGTCAACACACTAATGGCCACCTGGTTTTAAAATCACAAACAGAAGTAGGAAAAAAATATAAGAAACAGGTATAGGCAAAAACAGACATCCTATCATACATATACACACTACAGACATATCTGTCTGTCTTTGGCAATAAAACAACATTGAAGCAATTTTTCAATAACTGTAAATTTGAAAGGTTCAAAATATCAGGATGAAGGCCAACAGCATCCTACAAACTAAATCAATGCCTTCTTCATAGACCTGAAAAATACATGTCAGCAGCACAACACAGTATAAACATTGCAATGAATCATTTGAATACAAACCCAATTATAAGATGTTAAATTTTCTAACCAGACCATAAAACCAGATCACCAGCACTTGGGAAACTCTCCCTTAGCTAACTGTCAAGGGAGAACCAAAGACTTAAATATCCCATCAAACATCGTATCCTACTAACACTCCACAAGATTTCACTCAACCTTTTGTAAGCCACTTAGTAGGTTGCTCTTTTCGACACACTAGCAACTAGCTCTGATACTAAATAACAAGCACCCAAACACTCGGAAAAGCCTCCCTTAAAAGTTAGCATCAAAAGCGAGAGAATGAAGAAGTAAAAAAGTCCATCGAGCAGCCACACAACTCAATGTGGATTTAAACACCTCATAATATCCAAGCCCTTGTCAAAAACCCCATTTATTTTTAAGTTCTCTAACAGATTAACCTCATGGCATACACATTAAGCCCGTAATAATTCTTTATTCACAATTCCTTCATTTATTTATATAATCAGAGAACTATTATGAAAGAAGGGAAAGATAGAAATGCAACAGGATAAGGAAACCTCAAAACTAAACAAAATTTAAAGAACAAAAAAAACCTAGAACATGATACATGTAACACAACACAAAAATCTCAGTTTATATCTACCAAAGAAAAGACCTTTTTAAAAATACCACAAGAAGTTAAGTGAACTACTTGACTCCAAATGACTCAAGAAGCAACACTTGACCAAAAAAAATTAGCATTTCTGCAAACCTCATCCACCAAACAGTACTAAATTAAGTCAAAGCCTTCCAGCATCTCTATTTATTGATTACAAAACTTCTAGAATTAACACATAATAACTTCTGATAAAGGGGAAGTCCTGAGCAAGCAGTGTAGAAACAAATAAGAAGCCCTTTCATGACTCAATTTGCACATGACAGATAAGGAGAAAAAGCAGTTAGACATATTTGAATTTTAAATAAATACTTGGTATCTATTTAATTTAGTCAGTTTAGAACAGCAACCAAAACAAAAGAATTAACCCATAAGAGCAACTGATTTTCAAGTTGGCTGGTCTTGGAAGGAAAAAATCACTGCTGAGATGAAGTGAGAATCTAGAAGTAAGATTTGCAAGAAAATAAATCTGAGGTATTAAGAGATCAAAAATTCTCTGGTCTGGATTTGGAGTGATATGGGTTGAATTCGGAAGACAAAAATGGACAGTAATTCAGAGAATTACCTATCATGCAAATTTCTGAGTAAAGATTCCCCAATACAGTAGAATTTGATGAAGAATGAATATGAACTTAGCTTTATACTTGGAGAAAGAAAAAGGAGGTTTGTGGAGGGTAAAATCACCATAAAAGGGGTATAAAATATGTATAATCTACACAGAATGCCCATATAACTGATAGTAGGCTGAAAAAATATCTCATCCAAATTATAAAATACAACTTATAAGCTCTGTATTAAGCTTTTAGATGGAGGGTATAGATAAAGAGAAGGGTGGAGGGTAACTTGCCTTGTTTAGATGTTTAAGTAACAAAAGGAGGAAGACTTACAAGTGTAGAGGAATTACATCTTCCTGTCAACCCCCCCTAATTCAAGAGGGGAAACTTTACCCCTCAAAGTCCTCCATCCATGTAAGGTTTTAAATCACATATTTCACCTCCTAGTCTCACTCCTTACCTCCCATCCAACAACAAATTTTTTGTTCTACTAGGACAAGTTTGGCTTCATGAATTAGACAACACTATTAAACTAGGTTGAGGACTCTTATAAAGTGGACTTAGACCTAACTCAACCTTACAAAACCAACTTGTAAGATGAGGATTACTCACACTTATATATTGTATTTTGACTTTGTCCCTAGTCAATGAGGGACTTTGGTTATTCCAAATAAGGACAAACTCTCAAAGAAATTATTCATCTTAAAATTCCTCTTAAAAAAATTCTCCAATGTCCTTGGTCTCTCTCTTTGACTCGCCCCCTATTTATGGGATTAAAAGCCATGCAATCTCTTCACTGATCTCTCCATTGACCTTCTTTGTACATGACCAAACCGTCTTAAACGATCTTCAATTGCCGTTTCCTCAATTAATGTCACACCAATATCTCCTTGTATAGAACCCTTTTGTATCTTGTCCTTTCTTATGTGACCACCACACATCCACCTTAAAAATCTCCATTTTGCAACTCCCAATTTTTTCTGCTGCTGTCCCTTAAAGCCTAACCATGACTACCATAGTGTATAGTTAGATGTATAGCAATACAATAAAATTCAACTTTGAGCACAGCAACTAATTTACAATCACAAATAACTTTTTATCCCTTTCTCCATTATAGCCATTGCATTTGTATCCTGAATGTGACAACCTCATTAATTTACCCATCATTTTATATCAGTGATCCCGTATTTTTTAACTTGAAAATTTGTGGTAAGACATCTCTCATCAAACCATGGATAAAAATCAAGCCAATACAAGCAAGCATGATACATTGATACCAAATATGTATCAATTATCAAGTCCAAATCCTTCTAAAACCAAGTAATTCAAATATATAACCACTAATTACGATAAAGACAAAGTTTCCTAGAAAAAGTTACCAGCACCACATTGTATCCCCTAATTTTTTTTTCTGTACAACTTAATAATTGTCCCCTTCAAACGCAAAATGCCAGAGCACTTTCCTTCACAGGAACTAAACAAGATCTCTCCTCATCTACCTTCTCACAAAAAAAAAATACAACACACTGATCCACTCCAACCTGTTTGACAAAATATGGAGGGAGTGAACAATGGAAAATTACTTGGCAACAGGCCTGTGCTTGATAAGGTAACCTTAACTCACTAAAACATGTTAGGCAAATAAAAATGCAACTAATATTGGAAAATTGAACTTGTATACACCAAAACTTAAATTAAAAGAATTAAGAAAAAACTCCTAGTAAGTTGTGGATGAGGCCCCGACTTCCCAAAACTTAATTCATTTTCCGGTAATAAAATTGAAAAAGCGACGGATTAGGAATATGTAAAGGGGGCAAGTTGCCACCCTTGCTTGAAATAGGCCGTGAAGATAGCATAACATATAAACACGGTAACATTGAATTCATAGAAGACCACATGATAGTTTAACAATGCAAAGAAAGAATGAATCTAATAGTTCGGTAATCAATTTCAGTAATGCATTACACAAGTGCTTACTATTGCTCTCCCTGTTTCCATATAAACAAGTGACTACAAACCAGGGCAATAAAACCTTCCTTCAAGATTAAAATAAATTTCTATCTTAATCTTTATTTAATTTCTGCAAAGGGATTCACAAGAATCAAATCTTGAATCATGTTTTTGCTGATCCATGAAAATCTTTCAAAGCATAAGAAGGCGTGACTTCTTGAATTATTAGGAAGGGAAGTTAAATACTTTCATGGTTTTCCCCATATGACCAAACCTGTGGATCATTACAATTTCAACATCCTTGATGAGTAAGAAATAATTTATAAAGCTACAAGATTTTCCAAATAAAACCTTTCAATAAAAATCAATAGCCAAGGTTACTGGTTAGGGCTTGAGGGCAGAGTTAATGGTATAAGCATCTCCAATAGGGTAGAAAGCACAGGCAATTGAAAGCAAGAACAAATTAAATCTTCCTAAACCTCTCTATGAAATAACAATAAAACAGAGAATAATTTGGTGCTTTAACAATGGAAATAAATGACAAACAGTGAAAGATATGAAATGAGAGGGACGAAGCATCACCCAATCGGATCAGAAATGGTAAAGGTGTTGCATTGAGCGAATGGGTTTTAACCTTGGGTCTTTGTTTCAGTTTGAGTCTCTTGATGGATCCATGTTGTTCCAAAAACAGTGTTGTGGCTCACTGTCACAGACCATCCTTTCTCTCCATTCAATTATATTTCTATTGCTACTCTCTTCATTTAAACGCCCTGCGCAATTGCACCAATTTCCTCAATTCAATTTAAACTCTCTCCTCCCAAATTTTGTTCTCTTTTTCTATTAAGGAAACTATGCTAATCATTCATGTTAACAATTTCATAAATTCAAATTATTAAACCATTACCACCAACAATTCTACAACATGCTCTTCCTTTGATTTTTAATATTAGGCCTTTTTAATCAAAAAAATATTATTCATTATTTCACATTTTTCTAAATTACATGATAATTTATTTCTTTCATTTGGATGAAAAGAACTTGACTATTATAAGAAAACATATTGACTGATTTTCTGTTTGCAAAGTATGGTTGCAATCATAAATTATGTTTTTTTTTTATCAGCAATCATAAATTATGTAATTCCAATAAAGACCAAAGTATCTAACATTACACATTTTTTAAAAATATTTGTACATGCTTCAGGATATAAGAAATGACATATAAAGACATAAACATAAAACAGAATCAAATTCAAACATTAGATTTGGGATATATAATATTATTTAGAGTTGCAAATATTAGTTTCAATTTTTTTTTAATTTAATAAACATCTAGTGGACTTATATGAACAATATTCTTTATTTGTTAAACTCTACTATAAAACTGAACATTTTAAGTATGTAAAGCTAAAAAAATTGTGCCTTAGATATTTTTTCTATTGTGCTTCAAATTAAGCATTTTTTTTGGAAAATTATAAATTTCAATAGGAATTGAAAAATGGTTCTCTATATTTTAAATAAGAAACACATATTTGCATTCTTTATGAAAAGATTTAAAAATGAAAAACCTAATAAAATATCCGAAGTTAAAATAAGAAAATATTTTATAGTTTGGTTGACTAGTTTATTTGTATTTGACCCTCACGGGAAAATAAATACACAAATACTATAGGTTTTACCTTTTTAACATAATAT
>Ga0123341_1004130_pt1 | contig 12660 bp, 9 predicted proteins | sample Turbeapinknodule_FD_89959 | JGI IMG/M metagenome (GOLD analysis project Ga0123341, IMG submission 89959) | Root nodule microbial communities of legume samples collected from Mexico - Turtle bean Mexico pink nodule | ecosystem: Host-associated > Plants > Roots > Nodule | place: Mexico: Nepantla... | reverse complement strand
TCGCCAATTCTAGTAGAGATCGCGCTCCCAAGTTAGCTATGCACTGGGTAGTACCATGCATAAGTAACTTAGCCAAAAGAGAGTCAGAAGCAGCGCCCAAGTCAAGGAGGCTCCAGATGATGGAACGTGTACGAATGGATGCGAGCCACGTGTCCAGCTGCGTAACTGCCAGGAGAGAGAAAGTGACCAGGTATAAAAGGCTTTCCCAACGAACTTTTGAGGTACGCACGTTCAGATTGTCTTCTTTACGCTTGCGAGTTCTAGAGCATACTGTGAGAGAGAACATTGCACGGCTCCTTGAGAGTTCTTGAGTGTTATTGCTCTTAGTATTTGGTGGTTCGGTCACTGACTTGGGCGTTGGAGTGCGATCGGCTGCAGCGGCGCTACTCTGTTCTTTTGCAGGTTCTTGTGGTGGATCGTGACGAAGGACGGAGGTTGAAGCGGTGCGCACGTCGATCCAAGTTTGACGAGGCAAGTTCCAACGTTCTGGTCAACAGGCAGGATCAAAAGTCATAAATTAAAATATATTAAAACAAAGAGTATAATATAAGTAAAAAAAAATACCAAATTATCTTTTCTTCTTGACAAAGACATAACACCACCAGTGTGCATAATAATTTGTTTATTCCTTATATCTTTATTTCTATTACACATGTTCTACAAAGTGAAAATGAAATCAGTTCTGTGTAAACTTAAAGTAAGCTTATTAACAGTAAAAACAACAGAGTTTGCCACTGTAGAAGGCCTCAAACGATAATAAACAAAAACAACCCATTGTTTCATGTTTACTCCAGCTGGAACATTCTTGACGAGGTCACTTTTGCTGATAAGTGGGTCATAAAATTCATTCCAAAGCTTGCATTTGTATTCCCTCCACAGTTTCCCAATTTTAAACATAACATCTCTTTTAGAAAAATCTTCATTTACCTTGAAACAAAATTGAGAATTAAAAAAAGAAAATAAGTTAGTCCAAATGTATTGAATAAATTAAATAAGACTGAATTTATTTCAATGTAAGTTCTATTACTGTTAGTGCACTCTCCCACACTGTATCCTTGTAAGTATTTGGCAAAGTTGATCACCTTTCAAAACTAATAGGAAACAATACATGATTTGCTACTAGTTGTCCACAAACTTCAGCAAGTAGACCATATGCTTATCCGATTGGTTGAAATTTATCATCACAGTACACCACCACACGTAATCTGTTAGGCAAGTTATGAGCATCCCTAACTTTCACCTTTAGTTTTTGACTAACTCCTTCCCCATCTATAAAATCAAATACATTTTTTCATGTGCAATGAAGCTTATTACATATAAAGAAAAAATAAAAGATTTTACTTGTAGCATTAACAAACCAATATTGGTTTGACAACCTTGATTTTCTTGGTAGTACTCTTTCAAATTCAGACTCTGAAGTTGGTTGTGTTGGTGCAAATTCAAAAGTTGCTGGAAGTACAGATTCAGTGGTATGTGGTTGTGTAGGTTGAGAAGATTTAGAATTTTCAGATACACAGGTATGTAGTGCTGCAGAATCAGAAGTCAGTGGTTGTGGAACTTGTGAAGCTTGTAACTCAATGGTGTTTCGTGGTTTACAAATTCACGATTTATCAATTGGCATGACTACGACTAAACAAAAAAAATAAAATATTATTTATCTAGTAATGTGTACATATATCAAACTAAAGTTAACTCTGTTAAATAAAACATAGTTAACTAAAATAAGTAACTACATGTTTGGTAACTAAAGTTAACTTTTCTAAATGAAAAAGAGTTAACTAAAAGAAATACTTAACTAAAAAAATAGTTTATTCAAACAAGTAAGTAATAAATAGTTAAATAAAAAGCAAACTTACTTGGAGTGATGGTTTTCAAAATTGAATCAGCTGCTAGATAATTGTCAAGCTAGAAAATTTCCATTAGACACACTAAAGATAAACATGATCATTAGATTACTTGATGTGAGTTGATTTTAGTATTGCACATTTTATTGGTTGCTCTTTGTTTATGATTTTTGATTTAGCAATTATGGTGAGAACCCTAAGAAGATTTTCACTGGACACGAACTTAACCAAGTGGTTAAGTAAGTGTGAATGTTCACTTTAGAAGGAAAAGAGAAAAGACAATTATAAGGTGACAAATGATGTAGCGAAATTATAGACAATGAACAATAAAGAAGAGGAACAAAGTAAAGAACAAATTAAAGAGTAGAAGAAGGTGTATATGGAATGGAGGATGGCGCAAAATAAAGAGTAAAAGAGGAAGGGATGAAGGGAGCTTATGGGAAGAAAGGAAGTCAAGCCATTTGGAGCAGAGGGACTCCAAGATGAGTAATGCAAGAGCTGCCACTTGAGATAATACCCACCCAAGATAAGATCCAGATAACTAGAGCCGCCACTTGAGATATTACCCACCCAAGATAAGACCCAACGTGGAGCTCATAAGTCTCACAAAGTCACTCCTGCAGAGTTTATTTACTATTCAAATTCAACGTGAATACATGAGGCAAGACACCCTATTTATAGGAATGGGTGCCTTGGTGAGCAAGATGGGGAAGGGTTAAATGGACAATGGGAGAGGGGCGGCCATAGGTTGTTGACTAAGTCAATATCGCCCCTTTGGGCCCATCTTCTAGAAGGTAGGTTAAAAACCGTAATTCTAGGTGCCTTGTGTTGAAAAAAGTGGGCTTGGTACAAGTCCATTTCGCGAAGTACACTCCCTGTTATGCTATGTGAATCTACTGTAGTCTATTTTTTTCTATTTGGACCCTCAAAGTGAGCCCAATTTATTTACAAACATGATTTTGTCTTTTAAGAAGACCAGAAGAAAGAACATTTGATGTTCTGGTCTATGTTCAGTTCTACTTTTGTTGAGGTCCGTCTGATATTTGGTGGGGCCTTGTCTTGATTGCTGAGATGACTGACCACATTGTGAATTGTCTCTTAAGTCCTCAGTCATCCTCTTGGCTACTTGGATTGTATATTTACTTCAATCAAAGAAGAAAAAAAGCATACAAAATATGTAAAACTGTAAAAATGTTTTAGAACTGTAAAATTGTTTTTTAAACATAAAACTCTTTGAATCAAATATGAATATTGTAATGGTGATACTTAACATAGATTGCATGCAATTTTAAATAAACTATATCCAGATTTTAGTATCGGACCACTAAAGTGAAGTATGTGACATTGGAAAAAACAACTAAGGAGGATATTTGATTTGAATATTATGATGAAGGACCTTAGGTTTTAATAGCAAAAGATGGTTACATTTTGCGTTAGTTTAACAAATTGTTTAGCTAATGAACGTATTCAACATGAATGAACCAAAAACATTGACATTAGATATAATTTCATTTGGATTCAAGAGAGGATTGAAGTGAATAAGGTGTACAATTATAATTATCAACAACAACTTTAGAAACTAAACACTTTTAAGTATCTAAATTGCATTATTTTCATTCAATAAAAGAGGAGAAAAAGGGAAATAGTTAATTCATTTCTTTTGTTTTGTTTGCTTGATTTATTAATTATTATTAGTGGTCCGAAAGATTCTGAATTGAATTTGAATACATGATATTATAGAGAAATTGGAGGTTGGGTGTAGAATGTAGATGAAGGAAGGTTGGGTGCATAATGCAGATAAGGTGCATAATTAAAATCAAGAACATCAATTATTCTTTCTTTTGGTCTTCTTAAAAATAAAAACATGTTGCAAATAATTTGGGGTCCAAATAGCTAAATAGGCTAGAGTAGGTTCTTTTAGCATAAAATGGAGGGTGCACTTATCATTTTAGCTTGTGCCTAGTCAATTAGGGTTAGAATGTAGCCCTACCTTCTAGAAGCTAAGACTAAGGGGAGGCATTGACCTAGGTCAAACCCCTAGGTCGTCCCTCTCATGGACTAATCTACCCCTCCCCCCATCTTGCTCACCAAGGCACCCATTCCTATAAATAGGGTGTCTTGCCTCATGAATTTACACATTGAATTTTGAATAGAAAAGAAACTCTGTGAGAGCGTTGAGTTAGTCTTGAGTGCTCTCATCCTTAGGTCTTATCTTGTGAGTGTAATGCTCTTCAAGTGGTGGCCTTCACCACTCATCTTGGAAGCTCCCACCCTTCCAAGTGGCGTGATCCACCTTCCATAAAGCTTTCCTTCCTTTCATCTTTTCATTCCTTTTCATTACACCATTTATCTTCCTCTTTATGTTCTTTGTTTTTATCTTTTTCCAATTTGGTCATCTTCTTCATTTCTTGCTTCATTTTATGCTCCTTCAATTCCGCAATCATCATCATAATCACCATATATTGTGTTTTTCTTTGTGCCCTCTAAAAGTGAACCTTCACACTTACTTAACCACTTGGTTAAGTTAGTGTCCAGCGGGGATCTTCTTTGGGTCTCTCACCCCATAATTGCTAAAATCCAAAATCATAAACAAAGTGTCACAATAAAATGTGCAACTCTAAAATAAACTCACATCATGTCGTATTCAGAGCATGATTATTTTGTGTTTATTTGCTTTGAGTTGATTTCGGCCCTTTATTTTCTAGCACATTTAAATTCTAGCTTTTATGATCAAGCAATTTCAATTTCAACTTTAATTCTTGTCATTTACATTTCCGCAATATTTATTCATTAAGCACTTTAAATTCCGCTTATGAATTTTATTTTTGTGTCAATTTTTGTTTCCTACCTATTTTGCTCGAGTGTTATGTTCTTAGTGTTCTATGAGTCTTAATTCCTTTCTACTTATCTTGATTTTAATTGTGAAGAATTAAAAACAAGTTGGAAGTTGTTTGAGTAGTGGTTGATTTAATTCTAAACATAAAATGCAATTGTTCATATGATTTGAATCCAAACTTAACATCTTTACTGAAAAGTGAAAAGTGGAATGACAAAAGAAAAATTATATGCATGCAAAAACAAGGATATGGAACTTTTGAATCCATAAAAACAAAGACAAAAGAGTTTTGAGAAACATTCACATTTCAACTTTCACTTTGAAAATTATTAAAGAGGTTTCTAAGTATATGGCAAATTGTGTTCATACTTGTGGAATTTAATCCTTATTGCTTTCACAATTTCTAAAAATCTTTTTAACCTTCATAATTAAAGTTTAAGTAAGTTTCTTTGAGTATTTTTTTAAGTGATTTTCTTGTTTGTCTTGTCAAAGTTTTGTCATTATCTTATTTTCAATTTGGTTAGCCTTCTTGATTTTAAGCTTTTATTGCTTGTCCTTTAAACTTTCTTAAATTTTGTGTGGGAGTCTTTGGTGAGCAAGTGAAGAGTTTTTGTCATCTTTCACTTCAAGTGCTTGCTACCCAAGTGTAGACTCTTGTGATTAGAGAGAAAGTCTTTCTTGAGTGCTTTCTTTTTTTTTCCTTCTTTCTACACAACCGAGTGATACAATTGAGGAGAAGATTAAGTTGTTAATCTTTTTCACTAATTGGTTGTTTTCTTTGGTGCAAAATTATGGCTCATTTGTCTTCAGAAGAATCTTCAAAGCCACAATCTCCCCAAAAGGCTTTTCTTTCGGGAGAGCTTGCAAAAACCAAGAGGACATTGGTCCAAAAGAAAGAGGAGATGCGGCAATTAGTGGAGAGGTTGCAAAGACTAGAAGCGGCTCAAGAGAGACAACCTAGAGGAAGGAGATGGGACCAAAGGAGAGCCTTTAGAAGCTATACACACTATGGGAGCCAAGAAGAAGACCAAGATTGAGAGTGCATCATTTGAAGAAAGGCGCCACCAACACCCACCATCAAAGACTTCTTTCCCTTTTATTAAACTGCCTAGTTTTAGAGGGAAAAGTGATCCCAATATGTATCTAGGATGAGAAGATAAAGTAGAACAAATTTTCAATGTGTACAAGGTCCAAGAGGACCAAAAAGTTAAGTTAGCTTCCCTAGAATTTTTAGATTATGCCATGCAGTGGTGACATCAAACTGTAATGGACATTGGTTTGAAAAAGAGGCCAACCATGGTCTCTTGGTATGATTTAAAGGAATGCATGCATGCGCGGTTTGTTCTTCCTCATTAAAGGAAGAAACTCTTGTTGAAGCTCCAAAGGCTTCAACAAGGATCTAGGAGTGTATATGAGTATTACAAAGACTTAGAAACTACTTTGACCAAATTTGATATACATGATAGTGAAGAGTCAAAGATAGCTAGGTTTGTGGGTGGTTTAAGGAGAGAAGTTCAAGATATTGTAGAATTATATGAGTACTCCTCTTTGGAAAAATTGGTTCACCTAGCCATCAAGGTAGAATCACAACTTTTGAAGAAAACAAATTTAAAAAATACTCATAATGGTGACTTCTACAAAACTTCATGGAAGGATAAAAACAAAATTTGTTCAAAAACTTTTCCTTCCGATTTTTCAAAAGAAACCACTTCTAACCATAGAGTTTCTAAACCCTCTAACTCTACCCCTAAGTCACCCACCAAAAGCTCAAACCAAAAATGTTTTAAATGTCTAGGTTTTGGGCACATAGTTGCAAATTTTCCATCCAAAAGAAGTATGATGGTAAAAAGGGGGGGGTTGTTGTGAGTGACCATAGTTCCCAAGCCTCAAGGTTGAGGTTCCCTACCTCTTCAAGAAGCCAAAGTGAGGATTCATATGAGTTACCTTGTGAAGGAGATTTGTTAGTAGTAAGGCGCATGCTTAGACAAGTTCAAAAACCTTTTGATGAAAGTCAAAGGAAAAATATTTTCATACAAGGTGCCTTATTAATGACAAATTATGTTCCTTAATTGTAGATGGGGGTAGTTGCACCTATGTGGCGTAAAAGAGTGGTGGAAAAACTTGGGTTACCCATCATCTCTCATGGAAAGCCCTACAAGCTCCAATGGCTTAGTGTCAAAGGTGAAATCATGGTTAATAAACAAGTCCTCGTAACATTTGTTATTGGAAAACATAAAGATGAAGTTTTATGTGATGTTGTGCCAATGGAAGCCACACATTTGCTTTTGGGAAGGCCTTGGCAATATGATAGAAAGATTTTACATGATCGCCATACCAACAAAATTTCTTTCAACTTCCAAGGGCACAAGATCATGTTAAAACCTCTCTCCAAAAGAGGTTCATGAGGACCAAATAAAAATGAAAAACAAAAGAGAAAATGAAAAAGATAAAGAAAGAAAAGATAAATTGGGTCACAATATATCAACTTACACTGCAAAAACAATCATGTTGACCCGTGCCGGACTGCAAACTGCACCTCCAAGGTGTTCTTCCTCCTTGTCTTTTTCATTACCTAATAAATATAAATACTTGACATCTTGGACAAAGAAGTTATGGGATGAAACTCAAATACCTCCTAAAGGTTCTCACCTTCTAAGAGGATTTTCATCAACAAGTTCTTTCGTTCCCAAATATTCTTTCCAAACATGGCTTGTGTCTAGAAATTCCCCTTTTGAACTCCCAAAGCTTACGGAACATAAGTTTATTTCACATATCATACCTAACAATATCTTATACGTGAACAAACTGAATATTTTATTTGCAGGATTTCTAAATTCGAGGTCGAAATCTCTCCAACTTGGGGGGCATGATACAATCCAAGTAGCCAAGCAAATGACCAAAGACTCAAGAGACAATTTACACTGTGAGCAGTCATCTCAACAATCAAGTTAAGGCTCCACTAAATATTAGATGGACCTCACCAGAAGAAGAATTGGGCATAGACCAGAACATCAATTATTCTTTCTTCTGCTCTTCTTAAAAATAAAAACATGTTGTAAATAATTTGGGCTCACTTTAGGGGTCCAAATAGCAAAATAGGCTAGAGTATGTGCTTTTAACATAAAAGGGAAGGTGTGCTTATCATTTTAGCTTGTGCCTCGTCCATTAGGGTTAGAATGTAGCCCTACCTTCTAGAATCTAGGACAAAGGGGTGTCATTGACCTAGGTCAAACCCCTAGGCCACCTCTCTTATGAACTAATATACCCCTCCCCCCATCTTGCCCACCAAGGCACCCATTCCTATAAATAGGGTGTCTTGCCTCATGTATTTACACATTGAATTTTAAATAGAAAAGAAACTTTGTCAGAGTGTTGAGTGAGTCTTGAATGCTCTCTTCCTTGGGTCTTATCTTGTGAGTGTAGTGCTCTTCAAGTGGCGACCTTCACCACTCATCTTGGAAGTTCACACCCTTCCAAGTGGTGTGATCCACCTTCCATAAGCTTTCATTCCTTTCATCTTTTCCAATTTGGTCATCTTCTTCATTTCTCACTTCATTTTATGCTCTTTCAATTTTGTAATCATCATCATAATCACCATATATTGTGTTTTTTTCCTTTTGCCCTCTAGAAGTGAACCTTCACACTTACTTAACTACTTGGTTAAGTTCGTGTCCAATGAGAATCTTCTTTGGGTCTCACCCCATAATTGCTAAAATTCAAAATCATAAACAAAGTGTCACCATAAAATGTGTAACTCTAAAATCAACTCACATGAGGTTATTAATAACCATCATATTCATACATGATTTTTTTGTAGTGATTGCAAGCATGTTATAGTTTTTAGTTGTGATATTTTTAGGATGATACATTTTGGTATCATAACAAGTTGAACCTTAGGAAACCTAAAGGGTATGGGGTTATTTGTGTGTGTTTTAGTTGAGTAGTTAGTAAAACTATATAGTTATTTTAAAAATTCTAGAGATTTATCCTAAATCTTTCCTTTGTGTTTTATAAAATGGCTCTTAGACCTCCTACCCCCTCCCAACCTTCTTTTGAGATGAACCAGATTGTCAGGGCTATTGAACATGACAATGACTCAAAATCACAAAGCATTTATGCATTAGTGGGTGACTGCTACATCTGCTTCAGCTACTCCCTATGTCAATCAACCTCAATAGCATATGGGATTGAATGAGTTCATAAAGCACAAACCACCTAAGTTTAGTGGGATTGCCACAAGTGACCAAGCAGATCAATGGATCAAGGAGTTGGAGAAAATCTTCAGAGCAACCTCCTGCCCTAAGGATAAGAAGCTAATTTTTGTTGTGTACATGTTGTTTAGTGAAGACCTGAGAGATAGAGCATCCCCTGAACAAGCCCAACCCTCCAGAAGGATGACCTAGAGCATGAAACATGATCTCGGGCTAGGTCAGGATCCACCACTAGCCAATGCTTCAGAGCCCATCATTCCTAGAGGATCACCAGAAGTAAAGCCCAAGCCTTGGGATCTGAGCATCAGCTAGTTCCTTTGTTTTTAATTTCAGTATAATAGAGTCCATTTAGCATAATATAGTCCCTACACCCACCGATATATAGTCCAACATCGCTAAGGAGTCGAGGTCAATAACAGTTTAAATACACCTTCCTTAACATCCAAGTTCATTGTAAAAAATCATCCACAATTAGAAATAAAAAGACATAGAAGTTAATATGATTTAACTAAAATATAATGAACTCTAATGAACTCTAACTAAAATATATCTATATGACTCTGATAAAACTACTTTCTGAAAACTCTAATCTTTTAAAAAGCTTTAATAAACAAAATCTTATCTCAAATGGTTTATATTTCTCATATATGTTTTAAAACATAATACAAATTAGTAATTAAATGAACAATTAGTTTGCTTTATCTACCTACACAAAAATGATATTATTTATAATAATAAAAGATGATAGATTGTTAAGTCATAAATATATTTTTATAATTACACACTCCAAAAATTAGGATACATTATGGGAAAATAAAACTTCCATTGAAGAGAAGTAAATGAAAGACTTTCATAAAAATTCTTGTATCATGAATTTTAAAGAAATTGTATTGAAAAGTAATATGAATGGAACACAAGACGCATCGATGAGCAGAGGACTTAAGATCCTCATGTCACCAGTTCAAATATGGTTCCTGACACAGGATTCATTTGTCTGAGTATCTATCCCCATATGATGAGAAGGAGCTGGAGAAAGCTTGAACCCAATTCCTACAATGATGAATAAAAGTGTAATTAAAATTCTAAGGGAGTTATACATTTGTGTATTGATAAGACTATTCACTATTTCTTGAAGCTCAATCTCTCTCCTGGATGAATCATATATATAGCCAAGAGAAGCCATGACACGGTAGTTTTTTTAGAATGATTCACCATAAAAATAAAAGAAACTGGTCAATAGTATCGTTCCAAGTTCGAAGTACCATTTGTACAAATAAGAATCCCCCCATATTTTGATAATAATAAATAATGAGAAGGTTATATGTTTTAAATTATTGATTTGAGTATGAAAATAGATATTGACGTAGTCTAGTATTGAGAAACAATCAGTTTTAAAGCTTAGACAATGACTTTGAGCTATAGACAAAAACATACACGATGACTAGGCCGACGCAAACTATGTTAAAAAAAGAAGCTTGCGTGGGTCTGTTCCACGCAAAAATGGAAGCTAGAAAAAAAAATAAAAAATTAATAATGATTTCCCCCGGATTTTCTTTCCCCCAAAAAGGAGAAAATAAACTACTCACCATTTAGATAAAATCATAAACAAAATAACCAAGATAGAAAAGTCATTCACCATTCAGTTAAATCATAAACAAGATAAAATAAATCATTCACCATTCAAATAAAATCATAAACAACAAAACAAATAATGAATCAAAACCTCAAAAACAAATTTTGATATTTTAAAATTACCTTCTGTCAATTAAGTGGAAGAGCAAATGAAAGTTGGAGCTGAAGTTGGAAGTCCATTGGGTGCAGCGGCGCAACAATAATGGAGAAATTGAAATGAAGAAAAAAAAACTGAACAATAAATTTCAATAAAAAAAAAAGAGAAAAATGCAGAGAAGACCAGCGACGGGGTTGCAGCGATGGAGGCAGTGCAGGGGCAGGAACGGCTAGCAAACGCAGTGGGGGTAGAGACGGAGGCGGAGGCACTAGAGCAGGACTCGTCGAGGCTTAGGAGCTCGAGAGTGAAGTGAGAGAAGAGAGAAATTTAGATTTAGGTTTTTAATTTGGTGGAAAGTGGTGTGGGAGAACGAAATTTTAATTAAAGATTTTACGTCGACCAAGACTAACGCAAAATTATAAGGACTCCCAATTTGTGTCGGTTAGGCTGACGCAAATTTACGATTTTGTGATTAAATTTTTAAATTAAAATTTCATTACAAATATAATTAATAAATATTGCACATAAATTTATATTTTTATAAATTCTTTCCAAATAAATAAATCAACTAAATTTAGTGGATATTTAATTCACCATTTCCATAATATTTTGAATAATTAATTAAATCTTAATAAACTAAAATATATGTTTAAACAAAATAATTTAATTCATAATACAAAAATAAACTAAACATTGGATTGGAAAAATATTCAATGTTATAACAACATTCAATATTTTGTTATTGTTGAGGGAGAAATTGATTCTTCTTCGGAAAGACAACTTGATTGCAAGTATGATACAAAAATGCTTTGAAAAAGTATATGGAATTATTTATAAGTACTTATTTATTGAATTCACACTCAAGGTGAATATTAATTACCTAAGATAAAAAATATGGAGTTTTATTTCTTTTTGGAATTGGGAAAAAAGAATATGCAAAGTAGTTCAAATTCCCTATAATGGCATATTTAAGAACTAAGCCTAGAAAAATCATTACGTGTCAAAGAACTATCATTCATGTAATCAGGATTGTCGCTTATTAGGGGATCAATTACATACAATAAAAGAAGCTAAATCTATGAATTTGTTATTCATTGCATTGTGGATCTATATTAACATACTCTTTTTTTTATTACTATTACTTTATTTACATTAAAAGTTTTAATTATTACACGATATCCTGGATTAGTCACATGTTCTTCCATAAGAAAATGGAAAAGAGGTTCAATAATTAAAGAATAATTCTCTTATATATTTAATTTGCATTTATAAAACATGTGGTAAAGTTTAGGACACTTTGGATATTGTAGTAATCTAACAATTAAGAATAAATTACTCACTCACACTTTCTTTATGTTTGTATTATATACTATGTGGATAAATCTTTAAAATGACCTTATGTTTCATTTTTGAAAAGTCATTTTTTTTAACCACAATGGACATCAAAGGGAAATCTCAATTTCAAAATAAATTGTTCCTTTATACATTACAAATACTATGAGACTCGTATTTTCTTAAAGTTACCAATCAAATTTTATCACAATAATTGCTTCTTTGTTTTTAAATAAATCCATTAAATTTGACGTTAATTACTTTATGTTAAGTTTATATCCCAAATTTAATACATATTTTATATTTTATATAACATTTGCAAAAGTTAAATAAGTTTTTTTTTTCTTTGCTCAATTATTATCTTTCTATTTTTTTCAATTATTTCTTAACTTTTTCAAATAATTTTTATAATTTGTTTTAATATTAAACACTTTAATCAACTACATAAATTTAATTTTGATCCTGCCTGTTGACCAGAACGTTGGAACTTGCCTCGTCAAACTTGGATTGACGTGCGCACCGCTTCAACCTCCGTCCTCCGCCAAGATCCACCTCAAGAACCTGCAAAAGAACAGAGCGGCGCCTCTGCGGCCGATCGCACTCCAACGCCCAAGTCAGTGACCGAACCACCAAATACTAAGAGCAATAACGCTCAAGAACTCTCAAGGAACCGTGCAATGTTCTCTCTCACAGTATGCTCAAGAACTC
>Ga0123341_1004129_pt1 | contig 12666 bp, 7 predicted proteins | sample Turbeapinknodule_FD_89959 | JGI IMG/M metagenome (GOLD analysis project Ga0123341, IMG submission 89959) | Root nodule microbial communities of legume samples collected from Mexico - Turtle bean Mexico pink nodule | ecosystem: Host-associated > Plants > Roots > Nodule | place: Mexico: Nepantla... | reverse complement strand
TTTGAAACATACTTGTGCACATGAATCTTTATTATCAATTTATATAATTCACAATTATATAATATATAAATCCGTGTCCCGTATCCTACATTTTAGATATTATACATATTTCTGTGTCGGTATCCATATCATATCAATGTCTATGTCATTTTCTGTGCTACATATATTTAAAAAGAATAATGACATTGAGAACACAAAATTTTATAAAACCACATTACAACTTCCAATACTATTATTTTAATATTTTTTCATATTATTTAATTATTAATTTACATTTTATTTTTAAACCTATCATATTAAAAATTGTATGTAACTCTGAGAGTCCTAAAACTATCATTTAAAAAAGAGATTGATTATTATTATTTTTTTAAATGTTAAAGCATAAAAAAAGTTGAGAAAAGCAAAAACCATGAATGTTATTTGGTGATTTGAAGTTGACATCACATGTCTCCTTTTTAAAATAATCCAACCTGGCAAAGCAATTGGTAACATGCAGTGGTGTCTGTTTCAAATGAATTTTATGGTTCATGAAACCAAACAGTTTTGTTTTGAAAATTTGGACAGATGCACATGTTGTTGGAAATTGAATTGTGAGTGTATTTAGATTTGGAGCATAAATTGAAAAAAAAGAGTTGCAGGGTCAGTTCCTAATCCCATGGCAGAGTCTCTCTTTTCCTGAAAAGAAGGGTAAGGTTGGAAGACTCTCAGACAGCTCTTTGCCTCTGAAAAAGCTACACATACCTTTGCCTTTCACAGATTTAACAAAACTCAGGGTTACTTTTGTCCTTTCACTTCCCTCACCCTCTCACCACTGCTTCCATTGAAAGAGGAACAAAGAAACAAAGAGGAAAATCAAAATCAAAAGGGTAAAGAGAGAGAGAGAGCATAGCACAGTGTGTTGCTGTGGCTACTCTGGAGACAGGAAAACCAAACCCACTTGTTTGGCTTTGGTTTATGTTCATGTTCTGTAAATTCCTCTTCATCATCTTCCTATTCCCATGATTTCCCAAAAGACAAAAAGAGAAACAAAAGAAAAAGTTTGAATTTTTTTTTCATCTCACTCTGATCCCAAATGTGTTCGGTTTCTTCTTTCTGACAATGTTGGAACTTCACCATTCTGGGTTCTGCAACTGATACTTCAGCAAAGGCAACACCTTCTCACGTTTTGTTCTTACTTGGCCGCTTCCACCAATGGCTTCAAAATCCAGGTATGTCAAGTTCGGTGCTTTGTGTTGTGGGTGTCTCTGTTGCTTTAAGATCTGATGTGGGTTTCTTCTACTTTCTTCCTCGTACGGCCTCGCAGTTTCTCTTCTCTTCTGGGTGGTTTTGTAATTGACGGTTTTGATCTGCTATTTGAAGACATTATGTGGAATGCCCTCTTCTTCATCTGTGTAAATTTCCATGTTTTTTTGGTGTGTGTGCATGGAATTTTAAGATGGGCTTTGCTTTATTTCTATTTTTAGTTATTGTTGAGCCTTGATCTTCTACTGTTCTTGTTGGATTGTGTTTTTTGGTTTGTGATTGCATCGTTGTCTGTGTTTTTGGCCCTAATTCTGGCTTTTGGGTAGCAGTTAATAGCGTGCTATCTCCTGTTTCTCTGGGTTGGTGGTTATTTCTTGTTTGAGGAGTTTGGCTTGAGAATGCGTTTAGATGCTGAGTTTGGTACTAAGAGTTGGTTTCTTAGGCTTAGATCCATCTCTCTGATGGGAGCAAAAATGGCATTTTGTTACTTTTCAGTGTCTTGTCTTTTCATTTCATTCAATGGTGTAATATGAACCTGACATTGTGAATCTGATAGATCCGGTTTATCAGAAACCCCCAACAAAGCAACTCCAGCCACTCCCAACAAGGCAAGGCCATCAACTCCCAACAAAACCTCACCTGCAACTCCAAGAGTTAGTAGACTCAGCAAAGGAGTGTCCAAACCAGAATCAGAATCACCATCACCTCTGCAAAATTTGCGCCTTTCTGCAGAAAAAGCATCGCCACGATCTTTGAATTCTAAGCCTGTCACTGACCGCAAATCACCAAGACCTGCATCCACCACACCTGATGTAAGTTATAGTAAATGTACTATGTATCCCTTCTTATCTGAGATTAGTCATGTTTGGCTTTATTACTAAATGGAAACTCTTGGGAAGTTGGACTGTTTGCTTCTCCAGTTCTGTTTTTCTTTGAGAATTCTGAACCTGCTAAATTCTCAAGTCTGTTAACAAGTGTATAAAATAAGTAAACGTGAAATGTGTTATCATGTGTTAGTTATGATTCTCATCAGTTATTTGGCATTTTTTTCTTGGAATTTGAATGTTTAGATGATCCATGGCTTCTTATCCATTTGAGATGTGTGGTATGTGATTATTGATGGTTTGATATGGCAAAAAAAGGAAAATCTGTTTAGTCATGCTTTTGCTTTGGTTATCTGTCCTCTGATACATGTTTATTGTGTTCCTTGAATTTCAGAAACAACTTCCAAGAGTTGCGAAGGGTTCAGAATTGCAGGCCCAGTTAAACCTTGCCCAAGAAGATCTAAAGAAAGCAAAGGAACAGCTGATTCAGGCTGAGAAAGAGAAGGCAAAAGCGATTGACGAGCTGAAAGAAGCACAGGTAGTGGCTGAGGAAGCAAATGAAAAACTCAGGGAGGCAATGGTGGCTCAAAAGCGGGCGGAGGAGGATTCCGAGATTCAGAAGTTCCGAGCCGTTGAGTTGGAACAGGCTGGAATTGAAGTTGTTCAGGCAAAGGAAGTGGAATGGCAGAAAGAGCTTGAAAGTGTGAGGAACCAGCATGCTTTGGATGTGGCTTCCCTTCTCTCCACTACTCAGGAGCTTCAGCGGATTAAGCAAGAGCTTGCCATGACTTGTGATGCAAAGAACCAGGCTCTGAGTCATGCTGACGATGCAACTAAAATTGCGGAGCTTCATGTGGAGAAAGCAGAGATTCTTTCAGCCGAGCTGATGCATTTGAAGGCCTTACTAGATTCAAAGCTGGAAACTGAGGCTAGTGAAAACAAGATTGTATCAGAGCTACAAACAGAGATTGAAGCTCTTAATGAAGAACTTGAAAAGGCAAAGGATCATGATGCAAAGTTGACGGAGAAAGAGAATCACATTGAACAGCTTAATGTGGAGCTTGAAGCTGCCAAGATGGCTGAATCTTATGCACACAGTCTGCTAGAGGAGTGGACGAAAAAGGTCGAGGAGCTAGAAGTGAAGGTTGAAGAAGCAAATAAGTTGGAGAGATCTGCATCAGCGTCTTTGGAATCAGTAACGAGACAGTTGGAAGGAAACAACGAGTTGTTGCATGAAGCAAAATCTGAAATTTCTAGTCTTAAAGAGAAGGTGGGAATGTTGGAAATAACAATTGGTAGACAGAGAGGAGATCTGGAGGAGTCAGAGCGTTGTCTTCTTGTGGCTAAGGAAGAGAGTCTTGAAATGTCAAAGAAGGTTGAAACTCTGGAATCTGAACTCGAGACAGTCAAGGAAGAGAAGGCTCAGGCTTTGAACAGTGAAAAGCTTGCAGCTTCCAGTGTTCAGACCCTATTAGAAGACAAAGACAAACTAATTAATGAATTAGAGATCTGTAGAGATGAAGATGAAAAGACTAAAAGGGCGATGGAAAGCTTAACTTCTGCTTTGCATGAAGTATCTACAGAAGCCAGGGATGCCAAAGAAAAGCTATTAGCCAGCCATGCAGAACATGAAAACTACGTGTCTCAGATTGAAGATTTAAAGTTGGTCTTGAAAACCACTAATGAAAAATACGAGTCCATGCTTAATGATGCACGACATGAGATTGACGTTCTTACATGTAGTGTTGAAAATTCCAAGAACAACATGGAATGCTCCAAGGCAGAGTGGGAACAGAGAGAACATCATCTTGTCAACTGCTTAAATCTAACCGAAGAAGAGAACTCATCCCTGGGAAAAGAAATTAACAGGCTGATTAGGTTACTCAAGGAAACTGAGGAAGAAGCTGGTGCCAAGAAGGAGGAAGAAGCACAGCTAAAGGAAAATCTCAAGGAAGTTGAGGCTGAGGTGATCCACCTGCAAGAAGAACTTAAAGAAGAAAAGGCTGAGAACATGAAGTTGAAGGAGAGTCTATTGGACAAAGAAAATGAGTTTCAGAACGTATTTCAAGAAAATGAAGAACTTCGAATGAGGGAATCCACATCTATTAAGAAGGTGGAAGAGTTATCGAAGATGCTCGACGAAGTTACAAGCAGAAATCAGCCTGAGGAAAATGGGGATGTTACTGACAGTGAGAAAGACTATGACATGCTTCCTAAAGTAGTTGAATTCTCTGAAGAGAATGGACATGGTGGAGAAGACTTGTCCCAGAAGGTAGAGCTTTCAGCTGATGAAGAGGGACTTGGGCAAAACTTACAGGAGGAAAGTATTCCCTTGGATGACAAGTCTGAGAAAACTGAATCTCCCAAACCTGTGAATGTGAATGGAAAAGTGAAGGAAGATGCAGACAAAGCAAAAGATGATTCTGTAGAAGCCGAATTTAAAATGTGGGAGAGCTGCAAGATTGAGAAAAAGGAATTCTCACCAGAGAGAGAACCAGAGCCTGAATCCTTTGAAGAGGAAGTTAACTCCAAGAAAGAGGGTGGTGAGGGCTTTGACCAGATGAATGGAGCCTCTTTAAAAGAAAACGTTGATGATAGTGGGAGGAACTCACCATCAAAGGTACAAGTGAAGAAGAAGAAGAAGCCTTTGCTTGGCAAGTTTGGAAGCCTTCTCAAGAAAAAGGGTGGAAGCAATCACAAATAGAACAACATTTTACCTTGGCTGGTATATTGAACATTAAATTGTTTGCATGTATTTGCTTTATGATTTTTGCTTCTTGATGAATAGCTTTTAAAGAATGACTGAGGCATGTAATATTGTTTAGGAGTCTTACTCTAGTCACTTATTTTGGTTGCGGTTCTCCATGTTGACACTAAATTGTATGTGGTGCAATTGTTGTTATTTTTTTGTCCCTTTACTTTGATTCTTCTTGCCCTTCTACATAGATCTCACGAAATCAAGAAGTGGCAAGTTGGATTGTATTTTTATACCATCTTATCTTCATTCCAATGAAACTCTAGATAGAACTTCTGATGTTTGCTACCCCTTTGACATATATATTCAATTTCTCACCACTTTCTACATTGATTTGTTAAAAAATGTTTTTGCATGTTGTATATACTAAGTGGATTGACTCTAAATTATATGTCGAAGCAAAAAAGTTACTACTCTAATGATTGATTCAGCAATTCTGCACATTCTCTGTTGATTGCATTCCCCTCACGAGCCAGTTTTTTCTATACTGAGAAACTGTACTTGCAGAGAATAAAATACTCTGATGAAAAAACCTGTTCAGATTATAATATTATCTGATGATTTTTCAATTCACGCAATCTTTTCATTTTAAAGGAATCAAATCCTCATGCACGTGCGTGGTTCTTTTTTGTGTGTGAAAAAAAACAAGATCAATGAAACCACAACTTACAGAGTTATAGCATATAAAAGTTTCCTAAAAAATTAATAATCTTCTTTCTTTCATGCATTCTCATTTGTAGATAACTGCAACACACTATCCCAACATCCATTGGTATATCTGAAGAAAACTGTGATATTTTACAAATGAGATAATCTCATATTTTCAACTTATATGAGAGGACTGGTAACATCGTGATTCAAACCATATTAATAATTTTGATGTAGTGAAAATATTTTCCTTCTGAAAAATAACTGTTCAAATTGCTCAACACATTCTCCGGTATATAAAAACCAACCTTCTTATGATCTTCACATTCAGTCCACTACTAGGACAGTTTTATACTATGATAATCAAGTGGCGTAACACATTGCCTTCAATCCTACTTTCTATGAAAGAATCAAACATATAGATATAGATTTCCATGTTGTTTGTGAGAAACTCAATGATCAACTTTTTCATCTCCTTTCCATCCAAGTTTGGAATAATAAGTATCCATTATCGAGTTTATGGGAATAGTATTATATGTATCCATAATCAACTCTTGGAAAGAACACCATTTTGTTTTAAAGTCACTCCTTAACACTCCAAAATTCCATCCTCCATCTCCAAGCAAATATATATAAAGCAAAGAGACATAAATATACTCTTGGTCACTTGGAATTAATACTCTTTTGCTTTCCAAAAATAAAGGTGGTCTTGGCTTGGGGTTAACACTGAGACAAAGGTTCAGTTTTTAATCGAATAATAACACAAAAAACCATTAAGATTACAATTGAATCTTTATTTGCAGTGATGCCATTCACACGGGTTGTTGAAAATAACTGTACTCTTTCAAGACTTAAACTTGGCAGACAGATTTTCACCTCTGAAGGACTCTGTACTAAAGATGGTTTCTGTTACCTCAAAAAATCTCTGTTCTGTGCCATGTTTGGGCTATCTGCTTTGTGCAGTGTTTTTCTTTTCTTGTGCTCGCACTCTAGGTATCCACAAAACGGATTTTTATCTTAACATTTTACAACTTTAAATTTCACATAAAAGTATAAATTCAAAATTCTATGTCCTTAATTCTTTTTTTCATTTGATTTTATGTTTTAAAAGATGTAGCAACCGACCTTTATGTTCTAAACAAATGAATTTGGAGAGTACAACTCGATTAGGATGGTATGTTCATCCAGGAATGAATTTTCAGTTGGTCTTCAATGGAAGAGGAATATCCACCTGCAAAAGACTCTCCGATGCTTAGGTTAGTAGGAGCACACAAGATGATAACAGAGAGCTAAGAGTAAGAGTATATGGTAGAGTTTAGGATGTCCCCAAGAATCATTACTTATTTATAGGTTTGGTTGGACTCATACTATTAAGAAAAATAATAAATAATTACCATAAGATATAAATGGATTCTACAGTAGTAACCTAGATTGAATGAACAGTTATTGATCTGAATATGTACAATATATATTCATAATTTAATTAAATATGTAATAGATTAAGGAGAGAAGTGTCAGTCAAATGTTGAATCTCAAATTCATTAAAATGAAATCATCAGGTTCATAATTATATTTAAAGTATTATCCATTTTGAACATGAAACTCTTTATCACGATTTTATTTTTAAAGAAGAAAGATATATATAAATTAACTTTGATATGGATTTTGAAGTGATGTATAACTATATTAGACAAAATACTAATATTTTGCAGTTGATCAATTGATGAATTAAGTTTTATATTAATTTAATGAGTGAAAGAATTTAAAAAGATGGAAAAATAGAAATTGAGAGGTATAAATACGAAGTAGAAAGCTTAGGAGGTAGTCAATGTGGGTGGAAGACCGAAGAAGAAGAAGCAACGAACGATGTGGGTGGAGATTTTGTTCGGTCTCGTCATCTACAAATTGTTCCGACGATTCTTCTACGACGACGACGTTTTAGACATGGAAGGATCTGATTCTTCTGTTCTTTTCTCCGTCGCCGATAGGTCTCTCTCCCTCTCTTTTTCTTCTTCTGTTCATTTTCTCCTATTTTTCTTCTAGGGCACAAATCAAGTTCAATTTTTCTCAGGCTTAAAAAACTCTACGGAGCAAATGTGTATGTGGGTCTTCGAATTCCCGATGCTGACACTGCTTCTCGACAGAGCATTGATATGGTTCTTCTCACCAAACAGTATTCTCCGTTTTCTTTTTCAATCTTTTTCTTATTTTGGCAATGGATACTACTGTGAGGTTTGAAGCATGATTTCGTTTTTATTTTGAATTTCAACTTATTATACTGCAGAGAGCTGGTGGTGGTTTCTGTGAAAAACTTCTCAGGAATTTTGACAATTGGAGGCGATGGTACCTGGCTCTGTGAAAAGCCAGACAAACGTAAAGCAGAGCGTCACCCTGATCCTGTAAGGAACCATTAATTATTATCATTATAATATTCTTATACATGCTGAACACTTGCATCTTTGATTGCCTCATAGAATGCTGTTTAGTAAGATGGCATGAATGAAAACTGGTTAGGATGTTTATTGAATTGTACTATGAAGAGTGGTTTGGGTTTCTTTTTGTTCACTCTTTTATCGAGACTGCTGCATTAGACGTGGAAGAACACCAGTGGATTGCCTAGTTAATGAGTTTGTTTTCTCAAATTATGTACAGGTGGAAGAAGCACGGAAGCAAGCTTCTATTCTCGAATCATATCTTGAACAGAGAGGGGTCGCTCTGCCTGAAGGATACATATGTTGCAAAGTTATACTTCCAAATCCTAAATTATGGTATGATTTTGAGTCTACTCGTGATTTCACTTTCTATTATTAGTGCCAAATTCTTCTTCTAATCTTTTTGATGCTGCTCTCTTTTGATTTGTTGTTTGTGATCCTAACAAAAAATACGGTTCCTGCCTATATCATAGCTAATCTTGAATCTTGGGTAACTGTATCAAGAAAAACATTTTGGGTAGAACTCAAAACGAGTATTGACTCTTCAGAAACATCATTACTAAGCTATTGTTTAATGCTAACTTTGTCATTCTTCTCTCCATTACCATCATCTAGAAAAAAACATAGCTTCTAAGTTTGCTTGACGAAGACGCTACTCTGCCAATTCAAGAAGTCTAACACCATTGTCAACTGGATCATGCTTCACTAATGTTCCACAACGTGTCTCTTCTGTTCTGTACATTATATTCTTTATCTTTTCCAGACAAAAGTTGAGGGTTGGAAAGCATATAAATAAACCAAATATAATTCATTTTGGACCCATTTTGGTGCTCTTCAAAAAAAGGAGCAAAGGAATATGTACATCAATTCCTCTCACAACATGAGGAAAAACATGGTTAGACTAGAAGCTTTAAGGCAAGCTTTTCAGATATGTATCTAGAAGTATACAAGTCACATTAGAAAAAAAAAATCAAATGAAAAAAATAATGGATACCTTTCAAATATGTACCGAGCAGTATCAGGGAAACAAATTGAAAATGCATACATGGAAGTGTCCAAAGAGTATCTGTTGGGAATTGGCTCAGACAAATCAACTGCAGATGTGTCTACCACAAACAGAGAAACCCACAAACATAGCAAGTAGGTAACAGGTAAACATAAGAGGAAGAACTAGAAAGAATCACACTAAGAAATAACATGGTTCAATTGAAGTGTTATTGAACTTCAATCTACATCCATAACAAAACCCACTACAATTACATATTACAACTCGTAGTTTCTCTCTTACAACAAACTCTCATTCAAGGACAACTCAAGGGTTAACTTCAAATGATGGTACAAAGGTTATTATATAAAACAATACCAATATAACTAACACATGTGAAACACACCCAGACTAATGAGCAAGACACATGAACAGTGCTTCTAATTACTGAACTGGAAAGTCACTTAGACGGTTTCACTAGTCGGCCCATGACTTCAGTACATGCTACCATATATGGTAGAAACTGCATATCAAACACTGGATGGCCTAGTACACTTAGACGACCTAGGAACCTTTCTGACAAGATTTTACTAGGCCGATTTTCACAATATTGGGATCCAACATGGGTACAACATTGATACTTGTAATGGACTAATGACTATTTTACTATTCACATGTTTATGAATTCTTTGCATGAAATGAAGAAATCAATTCTGTGTAATTTCTAGTTAAACTTTTGTATAAGTTGGAAATATGTTAGATAAGTTGCAAATGTTGGTGTATGGTTCAATTACTTGAGAAACAGTATTTTTTACAGGAAAAATGCATCTGCAAATCTAGTCAAAAGCAACTGATAATGTTATCTTACCTCTTTTGCTAATGCATGTCAAAATTAAACAAATAATCTCTTTATTTGTATTTGCAGTACCATTCCTGCAGATGGTTTTCCATCTGAAGTTATTACCCATGATCAATGGATTCAACTGAAGCCAGAAGCAAAGAGCACATTGTCTAGTTGGGTAAAGAGTGCTTTTCGTAGTGGGAAGAAGGATATGCTAGAATCTGTTAATCAGAATCTTGATTTTGTCCTTAGCTCAGCACCAATATGGGATAGGTTAGTCATCATTTTGTACTTGATGAGTCACTGAATTTGAGTAAAACTTATTGCAATTTGATTCTGTTAATAGTGCCTTGACAAAACTTTGGCTTAGGGAAGCAAATATGTCAATCCATTTGTGACCTATCAGATGTTGGCTTGTTAAAAATCTGGTTTCTGCTTGCTTGATGTGTGTCAAAACCAATTCAACCTCAAAGCTCTATTAAGAGAGGGCCCGATGATGGGTTTATGTATGTGTTGTCACAGAATAACAAATGATCATGTTAAAGCTAGCTTGGAGCCATAAAGCATAGGCCCACTTAAACCTTCAGCTGGGTTTCTTTTTCTTTATAAAAGAGATTTTTAATACACTGTTATGAACTGACCGATGGACGGTTCCATCTATTTTACTTGTATTTTATTTTGGTGATTTCACTATTTCAGTGCCTTCTTTTCTGTATGATTTAAAACACTAATATATGTTGCTTTAGCCCCTACCTAAGCAAATGATTTTGGTGCAGCTGAGGAAATTATTCTGTTCAGTTTTTTGGTTAGTTGTGATCTAAGTGGGGTTTAGAAATCAGATGTGCATGCCTTCATAACAGTGTGTTTTGGAGTTTTGTTGGTATAATTTAATATTTACCAAATCATATTTTTCACTTACAAAGAGTTTGTTTGGCTTATAGGGTGGAGCTCAAAGGCAACAAGTATGTATTGGGGGACTTCCAGGAATTTAAGGGCAAACAAGAAGACGTTGAGGCTTTAAGACAAATTAGAAGATCAAAAGTTGGTCGTGTGGTAATCCAAAAGACGAGCATGTTTGGACTGGGTAATCTTTTGGGAATAAATTATGATTGTACTTTTTCCAGTTGTATCTGTGTGCTTAACAGTAGTTATGATATCCTCTATCCCCAAAACATAATAACAGTAGAATTGTCCTTTTTGTTAAAAGTATATAAATTAAGATCAAGAAAAATCAGGGCATAAAATCAGCGAAAGGCTTGATTTGCTAGAAATTAAAGGACAGCTAAAAACTTGGTTTATGTTTGGTTTTTAACTGGACATTGTACAAAACAAATCAACGGAAGGTACAAATTTCTGTTTTATTCACAACACCGTCCAAAAGTTAGAAGAAAAAAAAATCCTCTCTGACAGTTCTACTTCCTGGCCCCTTTCTCTTCCTCAATTTTCCTCCTCCACCCTTTCTAGTCCTTTTCTCCCTCAACTGCTTATGTGGTTGTGCTGTGCATTAGCCACCAAACAACAAACAGAACAAAATTTGGGTTGTAATTCAACTACTTATATTGTGCTATTTTAGTTATATTGTCCCTCAATGTGCATCAAACGCATCTTAGCTGATATTTTGAAATCAGGAAAATATGTTTTTTGATCTCTTCATTGCTGATTATTAATCCTGCAGTTCTTCTAATTATGAAGTTGAAATAAATACCTGTGAGACAAATGATCTTCAATAAACCTATGGTTTCAACTGATAATGACCTCTCTCTGATGGGGGGAAAAAATTCATGAAAGCAAGATTTCTATAGTTGTATTGATTTGGTCATTGGTTTGCGGTTTCTTTGACTAACTTGGAATGATTTGCAGCTCCTTCTAGGCTTCAAGTTCTATACAGGTTGCGGGACTATAGAAGTGAAGGGGCATCAGAACCGGAGTGGAAAGAAGAAACCGTAAGATCAAGTACCGAGATAATCATTCAGCCTCAAAATGGTTCAAAAGTTCGAAAGTTTAAGCTCTCCTCAGTGAGCTCTATGCTTCTTAGTGCTTGAAGTCAGCCAAACTAAGGAATGGTATTATAGTGATGATTTTTGCAGTCTATTTTATATTCCTATATGCCTCTTCAAGGATTTATATTCTTAAGCTACGTGAAATGGATATATAAACATTACTACCTTAGAAAATATCAATATAGTCAAAATGTCTGTCTCTTCGACATGGAAGTTACTACTTTCTAACTTACTTTTTTCCGCGAGAATGTATTATGTATATTGTAATATAATGAACAGTTTTTTTGGCTTGAGGTTCATCTTTAACTTTCAGCTTTAGATCTCCCATATAGTGACTAAACATTTGTTATCTTTTCCCCTATTGTGAATTGCTTAGAAATATTGCATGTCCCCATGGTTTTGAAAGATCAGTCTAACCCTATTCAATGACAAGATTTAGCATCCCACTGTCTATTTCAGAGTGGTCAATAATTTTATATTAGAATGTGTGATGATGTGTAAAATTGTTTGAGTGGTAACCCTATTCAATGACAAGATTTAGAATCCCACTGTCTATTTCAGAGTGGTCAATAATTTTATATTAGAATGTGTGATTATGTGTAAAATTGTTTGAGTGGTAATGAAAGCAGCAAATATCCATACTTTGAAGATTGTTAATTCTTGTAATTGAAGTTAGTCTGCACTTGGAATATGCTCTGCAATTCTGTAGAAGGTGGTAAGAGGTAAGAGGTAAGATTGTTACCATAATTTTGAGAAATTATAATTTGTAAACTGTTTTGTTTATTAAGTTTTTACAAATAAGAGAACTTAAAAGAGATAAAGAAAAATGGGATAAGATGGAAAATTGCGATTAAAAGAAATAAGGAGAATATGAATGGTGTGAAAGTGTATATTTTTTTTTAAAAATAAATAAATATAAGATCTCTAACTTAATAATAT